>Ga0136636_10000729_pt1 | contig 17775 bp, 16 predicted proteins | sample AntDrymUQ8522106_2_FD_104653 | JGI IMG/M metagenome (GOLD analysis project Ga0136636, IMG submission 104653) | Polar desert sand microbial communities from Dry Valleys, Antarctica - metaG UQ852 (21.06) | ecosystem: Environmental > Terrestrial > Soil > Desert | place: Antarctica: Dry Valley... | reverse complement strand
GAAGCCCGGACAGGAAGTCATTTCCATTGACCCCCGCTATTATCGGCCAGCTGAAGTAGATTTGCTTGTAGGTGATCCAACTAAAGCGAAAGAGAAATTGGGCTGGGTTGCAAAACGAACTTTGCCGGAATTGGTCTCAGAAATGGTGGCGAGTGACTTGTTGCTTTTTCAAAAAGAGGAATATTTAAAACAGGGCGGATTTGAGATTCGCAATCAGTTTGAATAAGCAGTTTTCTATGAACGTAACTGACAAAATTTACATAGCCGGCCATCGAGGAATGGTGGGTTCTGCCATTCTGAGAAAACTCCAGGCGGAAGGCTTCAGCAACTTTGCCCTGGCGGATTCGCGAGCACTTGACTTGCGCAATCAATTGGAAGTCAGCGAGTTTTTTCGCCGACAAAAACCGACTCATGTCTTTCTCGCAGCAGCCAAAGTGGGGGGCATTCTCGCCAACAATACCTATCGCGCTGAATTTTTGTACGATAACCTGATGATTCAAGCCAATGTTATCGAGTCAGCTTACCGCAATGGGGTGGAAAAATTGATGTTTCTGGGGTCTTCCTGTATTTACCCAAAACTAGCGCCACAACCTTTAAAAGAAGAAGCCCTGTTGACAGGACTTTTGGAGCCTACCAACGAACCCTACGCCATTGCTAAAATAGCAGGGATCAAACTTTGCGATGCTTATCGGGCACAGTATAGCTGTAATTTTGTGAGTGTAATGCCTACCAACCTTTACGGCCCGAACGATAATTACCACCCGGAGAACAGCCACGTATTGCCTGCTTTATTGCGAAAATTCCATACCGCAAAAGTCGAGAATACGCCTTTCGTAACCCTTTGGGGCACTGGCACACCACTCCGCGAATTCCTTCATGTGGACGATCTTGCTGATGCTTGTTTTTACCTGATGCAACACTACAATGAACCAGGGTTTGTGAATATCGGCACTGGCGAAGACCTGACCATTGTAGAACTTGCTCAAATGGTAAAACGCATTGTGGGCTATGAAGGGGAGATCCGGCACGACCTCAGCAAGCCCGATGGAACACCGCGCAAGCTCATGGATGTCCATAAATTACATGCCTTAGGCTGGAAGGCCCAGATAAAACTGGAGGCCGGTATTCGTGCCGTGTACCAAGAAGTAAAAGCCAAATTGTAGCCCAAAAATTCATAGTTCATAGTTCATAGTTAAAAAAAATGAATCACACTTACGTAGCCATTATGGCCGGTGGAGTAGGCAGCCGATTTTGGCCTGGCAGTCGGGAAGCTCGGCCCAAACAATTTCTGGATATGCTTGGCGTGGGCAAAAGCTTGCTTCGGCTTACGTTCGAGCGTTTTTTGCCGATTTGTCCGGCCAGCCACATTTTTATTGTCACGAATGCAGCCTACCGCGAGCTCGTTTTGGAGCAAATCCCGGAAATCTCCGCAAACCAAATCCTCTGCGAACCGAGCCGCAACAATACAGCACCCTGCGTGGCATGGACAGCTTTTAAGCTTGAAGCCCTTGACCCGGAGGCTAATTTCGTCATTGCACCTTCAGATCATATCGTACTGAAGGAACAAGCTTTCCTCGAAAAAGTCCAAACTGCACTTAATTTCTCCGCTACCCACGATGCCCTGCTTACCTTAGGCATTCAACCCGCTCGCCCAGACACCGGCTATGGCTACATCCAATTTGGCGAAGAAGCCGACACTGGCATCCGAAAAGTGTTGCGTTTTGCAGAAAAGCCCAGCTTGCCCGTTGCCGAACAGTATATTGAATCCGGGGAGTACCTCTGGAACGCTGGTATTTTTATTTGGCGCGCGGAGACCATACTAAAGGCATACAAGACACTAGCACCCGAAATCTATTCCATTCTGGAAAAAGGCAGCGATTTGTATAATACGCCTGAAGAACAGGCTTTTATCGACTCCGCCTACCCTACTACACCGAATATTTCGGTCGACTTTGCCATCATGGAACATGCATCCAATGTCTTTACACTGCCTTCCGAATTTGGCTGGAGTGATCTTGGCACCTGGGCCAGTCTCCATGCGGAACATCCAAAAGACGAAAATGGCAATGCACTGCAAGGCAATGTCATCGCGCTAGACACCTACGATACCCTCGTGCGCATTCCTGAAGGCAAACTCGCGGTCGTAAAAGACTTGCAAGATTACATCATTGTGGATACACCCGATGCGTTGCTCATCTACCCTAAGTCCAAAGAGCAGGAAGTGAAGCAGGTAACGGCCTTAGTAAAAGGTAAATTTGGGGAAAAACACCTCTGATTCAGGGTTTCCCCTAGCTTGGAAAACCTACTTTAACAGGACAAATACTAATTTTTAAAAAATATACCAATCAAAATTTTTATCGTTGTTAACATTCTCTAACTTCGCACCACTAAATCGTTTTTAATCCTTGGTTTCTCTTAATCCCTTGTATTTGTTAGTCCCGGCCTTTAGTCTTACAATTTAAACAGTAGTGTCGGATGAGCCCTTTCTCCTCAATCAGTGTAAACCCTGAAATCCAAGATGGAGCACCCGTTTTTAGCGGGACTCGCGTGCGTGTAGAAACATTTTACGACTTCCTTCGGGTGGGCGTAAGTGTGAACGAATTTTTAAACGAGTTCCCTTCGATCACCCGCGATCAAGCATTGGAAGTGTATGATTTGATGAATCGTCAAGTCACGCCGGATCAGATTGCATCCTTAGCAGGACCGCAATCGAACATTCAACCCGGAGCGGGTCGTATGTTTGGAAAAGCAGCGTGATACTACCTTTTTTCAGATTAAATAACTACAAAAAATCTCTGAACCAACCATTTGGGTTTGTTCAGAGATTTTTTTGTGTAGCAACTATTTAACTTTAACTTGTCATCAATGCGAATAATGCGTTGAAACAAATTTTCCAGCCGTACACTTCTTTTTTGCGGCTTGTCATTCTGAACATAGTGAAGAATGACAAGCAATTTGAACGCGCAAATTTTCAAAATAAAAAAGTGTACAGCTGAAAGGAAACAAATCAAAAACAGGCACTTAGTGCTCAGGATTCGCATTATTTAAAAGAAAACCTCCGCCGAAGTAACCGAAGTTTCCGTGCTATCATTTTTGCTAAGGGTTACCGTAAACTTGTACGGTGTCAAATTTGTAGCAGCATCAGGACGAGCCTCGGTGACTAAAAAGAACCAGCTTGGGCCTGAGCTGAAGGGTGGAAAAGTAGCCAAAGCATCCAATTGCGCCAATTGCGAGGGCAGGAACGCTGATTCTATTTGATCAAAAGTTAGTTCATTCGCCATTCGAAAAAGCGCGTTGAGCGAAGTTCCGGCAGGCAAAGTGTCGTTAAAAGGCTGGTCGGCCGTAATGTTGATTTTTGTTATCGGAAATTTTAAGCCTGCCGAACCTGGATCTTCCGGAGAACAACCATAAGCAGCACTCACCAGCCCATTCCAACGCGGCCGCGCCAGCTCCATAGCCAGAAATTGAACACTGTCTGGTTCGAGCATAAATCGCAGCGTCTCTATCCCCATCTCTTGCTTGCGTTCCACTGACAATTTTTTAAAGTCAAAGAAATCAAGTGTATCAGAATTGCCGCCTCCACAACCACAAGTTGTAAAACAAGAACATGCTTCTATTAAAGCCATGCCAAACGTAAAAAACGCGAGTAGTATGATTTGCTTATTCATAAGTGTAAAGTTGCTTCTGTAGTAAGACTACCTGATTTGATAAGCTTTCATTCGCACCTTTTTCCCACGCTTTGTCTCCCCTATATCTTCCCACACCAATTCGATGCCTTGCAGTTTTTCTAGTTCCGGGCGTTTGTGCGGTGTAATAATGACGAGCAAAGGGGCGGTTTGCAACAAGTTCCAGGTGAGGGAAAACAGCTCCTTCTGTGGACAAAGATGCATAGCAAACGAACTAACAATCAAGGAGTATTGCCCAGAAAGCCCTCCACGGATTACATCTATAAAAGAAAGTTGGAGACAGGGCAAGCCCGTTTTTCGTTCGAATAATGCGTGGGTAAATGGATCGCAACCCACGATGTTTTTAGCCCCAAGTCTACTTAGGGTACTGCTAACTTCTCCACCACCCGCAGCGAAATCTAATACGGTTCCAGAACAGTCCAAACGCTTGAAATTGCGCTCCAACAAGGCCGTAGTTTCTGGCAGATGTGGATTTTCATATACATCCGAAAATTCACGGTAGTACCCTTCGGCTCCGTGTTCGTCGTAGAGTGGGCGAATATTTCGGGTCAATTTTTCAATTTCTTACTGTAATCCCGTTCCATGCTATCAATAAGCAATTGATATGCAGGATCATCTAAAGGATTAGCGTATTTCGATTTGTTCTTGCCAAAGAGCTTGAGCCGCACCGTATTGTACCGTTGGGGCTGCAATCGAATGTCTTGAAGCAAGAGTTGAAGGTGGTGCGTACTGCTTACCAGATTGTTATAAAGTTCTTCATCGGTAAGGGTTTTACCCACCAAACCTTTGCCGCGCACTAGATTTTGAGCGAGCGTATCCACGCGGCTGAGTGTACCAGTGGTGGTTGCAAGGGTGCCGCGCAGTGCCCGAAGCGACAGCGTTACAGAATCTATGGCACTACTGGCCTTTTTAGAAGTCTGATCCAAACCGGCATCTTTAAGTTGCCGACTTAGGGCAGTCAGATTAGCAATGGCATCACCGATATTTTTGTCATTCGCCTTTAGAGTGCCGCTGATCGAAGCAAAATTACCTGTAATTGTCCGGATACTCTGTTCGTTGAGGGCCAGGATTTGATTGAGGCGATTGGTCATCACTTCGATATTCATGAGGGAATGATCAAGCGCATTGAGGGCACTAGCCATTCCGTCGGGATTGGCTTTTGCAAGCGAATCAATGTTGATAGAAAGCCCTCTTTTAAGTCGATCCGTATAGGCATCAAAACCTGCGGGATCGCCCAAGAGACTCTGAATGAGCGACTTGGATCCGGCTTGCAGATAGTCTCCGCTTTTGGCACAATCGCCGTCACAAGGCCGAAGAATCAGGATTTCAACTGCCTTTCCGCCCATCAAACTTAGCCCGATGATGCTGGCAATAGCGTCTTTGGGAATATCAACATCTCCTTCAATACTCAATACGGTAATGATGGTTTTATCATCAGCTTTGTCAATGTACATATCTTTTACCATACCGACCTGGAAGCCTTTGATAAAGACAGGACTGGATGGGCGTAATTGATCCACATTTTCGTACCTGACATAAAGCGTCTTGGAGGTGGAGAGCACGTTTTGACCCTTTAAGTATTTGAAACCCCAAAAGCCAAGGCCAAGGGCAACAAGAGCAAGAAGTGCAATTTTGACTTCGTTTCTAATTTTAAACATCTTAACTGGAGGAGGTTGGGATATTTGGATATTGAGATATTGGGGCGAAACTAATGCTTGTTTAATATCTTCTGTTTATCCTACGGCTTCAATATCCTAATTTCTTAATTTTGAACAATGGTCGCCGTTTTGAAACCCATATTCTGAATTTCAGGCAATACTTTTTCCGCCTCAGCTTTTGAGGCATAACTGCCGGAAAAATAGTGGTATTTTCCTTCTTTATTCAATATTTTTACGTTAGACAGTAGGCTAAGTTGACCAACGTTGGGGTCTAATTTATTCGGCCAGGCCAGTAAAAAAATAGTATAACTCTTGGAGACCGGTGCAGTAGAAGTGACTGGCTTGGTACTGGCGACAGGTTTCCCTAAAGTGGTTTTTGGTGTAGCCACCGAAGTTTTGGAATTCGTTGGAGCTGGCGTTTTTTGGGCTACCGTTCTAATTGGAAGCGGCTTTTTGGGCACTATAGCCTCAGCAAAATTATCGATGGGTTTGCCAGTTTCTATATGCCTTTTGTACGCTTCAAAAGCCTGGAATATAGCCAGCGAGGTCTGTTCGCGTCCTGCTTCAGAAGCTAGAAACTCTTCCTCCGTTGCATTGGTCAGGTAGCCCGCCTCGATCAGTACAGCGGGCATGGCAGTCTCCCGAAGCACGAGAAAGCCAGCTTGTTTCACTCCCCGATCTTCTCTAAAAGCTACTGAACTGGCAAACTGTTGCACATAACTGGCAAGCAGGATACTCTGCTCTAAATAAGCACTCTGCCAAACGCTGGCAAAAATTTCTGCCTCTGGGCTGTTTGGGTCGTATCCTGCATAATTTTTCTGATAATCATCTTCCAGGTAAATGGAAGCGTTTTCGCGTTTTGCCACGTCGAGATTGTCGCTGGAGCGATGTAGCCCTAAAACATAAGTCTCTGCACCCTGGACTGTTTTTCCTGGTAGTGCATTGCAATGTACGCTAATAAAAAGGTCAGCATTGTTGCGATTGGCAATAGCAGCACGCTCGTTGAGTTCGATGAAAACATCTGAATCGCGGGTATAAATAACCTTGATTCCTGGGTAATTGGCCTCAATGTAAGCACCCAATCGAAGCACTATTTCCAGCGTGTTGTCCTTTTCATGCGCTGAAGCACCGATACACCCGGGATCTTTTCCTCCGTGCCCCGCATCCAGTACGATTGTTTTAATTCTGTATGGTGGATGGTGGACGATGGACGGTGGACGGTTTATTGTAAACGGTAAACAGTTCGCAGCAGATTCCCTACTTTTGCACCCTTTGAGGGTGGAGCGGAAAACAATAAGTCCTTCCTCACCCAACGAAGTTGATTCAATCGTTTTAGTGGATGCACGGTGCACCGTATACCTTGAACCGTTTGTCGATAGGTTAAAATTTTCAAAAACAAGCCACGTCGTGAGGAGCACGAGCGTTCTTAGTGCGAAGTTTGATTTCATAAAATCGAACTTAAATTTTCTTCAAGTTTAAAAAAGGGCGGGATTCGTGTTGTCCAAAAAAAGACCAGTGCAAAAATTACCCGGCAAATATCGGCTTTTCCTGCAACTTGCTTGCCTACTCTTATGTGGCAATGCAATGGCGCAGGTAACGGATTCCATACCTAGACTTGATTCACTTCCGGCGGTCACCTTCAAGGACTCTTCTGTCGTCGATCTCTCCAAGCTAAAAATCAGCAATGATGCGCTAGACGATGTGGTAGAATATACTGCTGAAGACTCTATCTGGTTTAATGTAAAAACGAAACAGGTGCATCTATACGGAAACGCCACAGTAAAGTATACTACCTTGAATATCAAGGCAGGGTACATTCTTCTGGATTATTCGAACAACGAAATATCTGCACAACAATTTGCAGACACTTCAGGACAACTAGCCGGCTTGCCTGATTTCCAAGACGGCGAACAAAAGTTTACAGCCAGCCGATTACGTTACAATTTTAAGACCAAAAAAGGCATCATCTACGAAGCACGTACCAAACAGGAAGACCTCTATGTATTGGGTGAACGAGCCAAATTTGTCAGTGGTGTATCCGTCGACACGACCCAAAAAGCCCGCAACACGATTTACAACAAAAATGCCTTGCTCACCACTTGCGATGCCCCACACCCACACTTTGGCATTCGGACCAATAAATTAAAAGTCATTCAGGATAAACTAGTAGTCACGGGCTTGTCCAACCTTGAAATAGGCGGCATCCCTACCCCACTGGTCATCCCTTTTGGTTTTTTCCCGGTTTCCAAAACCCGAAAAGCAGGCGTCCTTATTCCAAAAGATTTTGACTTCCGCTCCATAGAAGGTTTTGGTTTTGAGGGTCTTGGCTGGTATCAACCCATTTCAGACCACATGGATGTTACGCTAATGCTTCGCGCCTTTACTGGTGGAACCTGGGGTGTTACGGCTTCCTCTCGATACAATTATCGGTATCGAAACAATGGCAATTTCAACCTGAACTACAACGATCGGGTCACTGAAGATGACAGGGCTAAAAAAGTATCTGCTAAGTCTTTCGGGCTTCAATGGACGCACACACAAGACCCTAAAGCGCACCCTTCGCGGCGCTTCAACGGTTCGGTAAATATTCAAACGAACCGAGACCAGCAGCGCAATCAGAATGATTTCAACAGTGTGTTTGCCAACCAGCTTAGCTCCAACCTTTCCTATTCAAAAACATTCCCTGGCAAACCATATCAATACACCATTGGACTTCGACACTCGCAGAATACCCAAACCCGCCAGATGGATATTACCCTGCCAAGTGCACAGTTCACCATGCAGCGTGTTTTCCCCTTTAAACGAAAGATCCAGATCGGCAATGAACGATGGTATGAAAAGCTCTCTGTCAATTACAACTCCAAACTAGACAACTCCATTCGCACGGCTGATACGCTTTTGTTTGAAAAAGAAACCCTGGAAAGTGCCAGAATAGGCATTCAGCACCAAGCCAGCACGGACTATGTGATGAAACTTTTCAAGTATATTAACATCACACCTAGTCTCCGATACGAGGAAAACTGGTATCCTTATACGATTGAAAAAAACCTGACAGACAACACAATCTTTGTCTATGATACCATCCGCCAAAACGGCGAGATCGTTGATATCAAAGAGAACGAATCAAAATCAAAATATGGTGTGCTGGAAACCTCGCGTAACTGGGGCTTTTACGCTTTCCGCAATTATAATGCGAGTATTTCGGCCAGCACTTCCATGTTTTTAACTACAAAAGCCAAGCGAAAAAAAGCCTGGTTTCAGGGTATTCGACACAAGGCAAGCCCCACTATCAGTACTGGTTTCGGCCCCGATTTCAGTAAACAGCAAGACCGCTATTTCAAGTCCTATTATACGGACAACCGTCCCGGGAGAGGAGATACGCTACTTTATGGTATTTTCGACGATGCAATTTATAGCAGACCCTCCCTCGGAAAACGCGAGGTGAGTATTGGCTACAGCATCAATAACGTACTGGAATTTAAGTACTTTTCTGCCAAACGCGACTCCGTTTTCAAAAAACGCATCTTCGACGGACTCAATTTTTCAGGTTCTTACACGCCTACGCGCGATTCTTTGAAATGGAGTACCGTGAGTACCGGAGGCCTTTTTCGCTTGTTCAAAGGCATCTCTAACCTGACCTGGAATGTGACCTTTGACCCCTATATTGCAGATGCAAAAGGCAATAGAATCAATAAATTTACCAGAAAAGAGCAAGGAAAATTGGTGCGAACTACCCAGTTCGGGATTGCCCTCAATACTGGATTTCAGGTAAAACAAATCCGCGACCTGTTTGCCAAAAAGAGCACAAGTAGCGATGTTGCAAAATCCGCCTCAACGGGCCAAAAGTCCCCAAAGGACGACTTGCTGGGCATTTTTGATAATTTCAGGGTGGATCACCGGATCTCATTTGCCCGTCAGCTTATCCCCACAGGGTATGGCACTGCTCGTGATACGTTTACCATTGGAACCAACAGTCTTAACTTTTCAGGTAGCGTACCGCTTTCCTCCAAATGGAGCCTTGATGTAGATAATATCAGCTACGATTTTATCTCTAAAAGCCTGGTTTATCCTTCTTTTGGTTTCACCCGGGATCTCCATTGCTGGTCTCTTAGCTTTCGTTGGCAGCCTGACCGTGGCACTTATGAGTTCTTCCTTGGGGTAAAACCTGGCACACTTGATTTTGTGAAGGTGCCATATCGGAAGACGCTGTTTGATGCGCAATTGTAACGAGGACTAAACCTTGAAATCCCGCTGAAAAACCTGCCCGCCCGACTGCAAGCGATACTGGTAAAGCCCCGGAGCTATATACCATTCTGGAGCTTTGAAGTTGAACGTATAGGTTCCCCGGTCTCTAAATTCGTTGAGCACCGTACGGAGCACATGGCCAGCTCCATCGAGAATTTGAAGTCGAACTGGGCCATTTTGAAGCATGGCATATTTGATTTGGATCGTGGTGGGTTCGCTCGGGTGCGGGTTATGCCCAAGTAAGGCGCATTTCCCGTTATCCCCTTGCAGCGGAGTAGCTGGTGGCACGAGACCTTGCAAGGTTGGATTGTTTTGGCCCATCACAAAATTGACCAGTTCAGGTGAATTGCCCATCCAATCTTGTAAAATCGTACTGTATACCGAACGAAAATCTACACTAAACGCTGGGTCGCCGTACGGATCAGGGCTGCTTAGATCTTGATACTGCCCTGTAAAGCCGTTACCGATTCCTCCGCCAAAAAGCATCATTGGCGTACCCCAACCATGGTCGGTACCCAGCGAAGCATTCTCATAAATGGTACGGCCAAACTCACTGTAAGTCATGCCGAGCACCTTGTTCGGCAATTCGGTATTCCCGCCAAAAGCAAGGTCATCGTAAAACGCTTTCACCCCATCAGCGACGTTTTTCAAAATATTCAAATGGTAATCGTATTGCTCGGCATGGGTATCAAAGCCCCCGATTTCAACCATAAAAACGCGTGTACCCAAGTTGCCTTTGATCAGCTTGGCAACGATCGCCAGTTGCTCTGCGAGGTAATTATCAATCGGGTAATCAACCTGATTTTTTCCTTTTGAATAGGCATCTTTGATGGTCTGTGCGTAGCGGAAAGCGGCATTGGCCGTTTGGCGCACATAGGCCAATTCTAGTTCGCGTGGGGTGTTTCCCAACAAAGCAGTATCGTACAGTTGTCCCGTTTGGGCAATCTGATAAAATTCTTGCGGGCTGCTCACCGCTAGTGCCATATTGGCCGAATCTGCACGAAAAACGAGATCGCTTTGTACTCCGATTTGCAAAGCTGGTGGCACCGTAGGTGGCGTTTCCAGAAAAGCCGCATATTCATTATCCAGGAATCGGCCCATCCAGCCCGTATTCAATACGACTTCTGATTCGCTCGCAGAGGCGACAATATCGTAGGAGCGAAAATGGCTGTAGTTGGGTTCTGGATAGCCCACATTGAAAACAACCTTCATCATTCCCTCTTCCCACATAGGCTGCAAAGCATTGGTTACCAAGGGCATTCCGTATTCATTGCTGAGTGCCCAAAGGTTAGCATCTTGCACTGCAATGGTGGGCCGAAGATTGTAGTAGAATGGGTTATTGCGCTCAATAATGGTATTTAGGCCATCATTGCCGCCATTAAAGCGGATGAGTACAAGGATTCGATCGTTAGAGCCATTTGCCAACGAGGCCATGAGTGGCGTAGGCTGGAATGCACGGAGACCGATATTGCCCATCATTAGGCTACCTGCACCGAGAATGCCGGATGCTGAAAGAAAATCACGGCGCGACCAAAGTTGGTGATCGCGGGTGTGGGCTTCTCCGTGTTCTAGGGCGGCGCCATGGCGCGGGTTTTTATTTGCTTTGCTCATGATCTGATTATTGATTACTTGCCTTTGACTGTTGACTTTTAAAATCCGATGCTTGTAAAAAGCAGCTCCGTATTAAGTCAACTGAAACTCTGGCAATTTCACCAAATAATAAAGGAGGTTCACAACCTGATAGGGCGCTTCATCCCAATAAAGATTCCAGGAGCCATCTTGATAGTAGTTCTCTGGAATGCCCGCTTTAAAATTGATCACTGCGGCTTGCAGATGTACCGGCTCAAGGGATTGACCGGTGAAAAACTCTACCAACGCAGACGTAATTAGTGTCGGATCATTACTGTCATTGGTCAGGGTTTGCGCCAGTGTGCGAAGGCTTTCCCGAGAAGGCTCCTCTGTGCTGAGCCAATAAGCCACTGCGGAACTGTAATTCCAGCGCGCGGTAAGTGTACTTTCATTGATCCAGTTCCGATAACCTTTCCAGCCTGCTACATTTGGCGGATTGAATACCTCCTGTCCCAATTGATAAGCCCAATAACCTATAGCATTCCAACGGTCTTCCGCAACGAGTGCGGAAGGGGTTCCTGCTGCTTTATAGAGGTTCAGCATGGACTCCAGCGGATTTTTGTGGCACACACTCATAAAACGCTCCTCAAAGAAATGTTCACTTTTGAAGAGTTTTTTCAATACCGGCAGCAATTCCCAGTTGTTATCACGGAAAGTTTGCGCCAGCTCATTGACTACCTGATTATCAACATTTTGGTAGACAAAATGCTTGTACAGCTTGCCCGTGATAAACTCAGACACCTGATTGGCGCGGGCGGTAAATATTAAGTTATGGGCAGTAGTAAAACCAAAATTGCTCGTTTGTCCAAAGATGGTCTTTGGCGTATTGTCATGCAAGGTAGGCTCAAAGAATGGTGGGTCACACTCATAATCGTTTCCACGCCAGCCGGTGAGTGCGCGGGCCATGGCTACAATGTCAGCCTGGGTATAGCCATTACTCTCTCCCATAGTAAAGAGTTCCATGAGTTCTCGCGCATAGTTCTCGTTGGGCTGACCTGCAATGCTAAGGTTGCCGTTGAGATAAATCAGCATAGCACCCGTTTTGCCCATTTCACGGGTAAAAATTCGGAAGTTGCCAAAAGCATTGTCGTGTATCATGGAGAAGTAACTCCAAAGAAAGGCGTTACACCCATACACGTCAAGTTCTGTCACAAAGTGATTGTGCCAAAAAAGTGCCATTTTAGCCCGAATACCCTCATCAAGCATTTCACCCATCCAGCGACGGCGCAGTTCATCCCGGTGGATGAATACGAGATTTGGGTCAGGATTGGCGGCGTACTCGTCCATCGTCCAGCCTCCCCAATAGGGTGGATCTGGCGGGCCGAGGTCGGCGGCTGTTTCCAACAATTGATCGATTAAGTCGCTTGGCGACATCTGAAGACCCTGTTGGATTTGCGCCAACGATGCACCGAAGCCCATTCGGCGATACAGATGTGCCACCCGTCGGGCGTTCCAAGGTTTGGCCGCCGAAGGGACATAAGCTGAAAGTGGCGGTGGCGGGGCAGCAAGCGGGCTGCGTTCTAATAGTATAGGCATAGCTCGAAGTCGAACGATTTTCGAGGCAAGGATAACAAAGATTTTTGGAATGTAGCGGAGAATTTTTTACCCCCGCATCACCCGAGCCATTACCGCCCCAATCTGCGCTGGAGAATCCACGACATGGATTCCATGCTCCGCGAGGATCGCCATTTTAGCCGCAGCCGTATCATCTGCACCGCCCACGATGGCACCTGCATGGCCCATTTTGCGACCTTTGGGAGCCGTTTGACCTGCAATGAACCCGACTACAGGTTTTTTATTGCCGTTTGCACGAATCCAACGGGCGGCTTCGGCTTCAAGTCCACCACCAATTTCACCGATCATGATAATTCCTTCCGTTTCCGGGTCATTCATGAAAAGTTCGATGGCTTCGCGGGTAGTGGTACCAATGATTGGGTCGCCACCAATACCAATGGCTGTGGTGATGCCCATGCCTGCTTTTGCAATTTGATCCGCAGCTTCGTAAGTTAGTGTGCCTGATTTCGACACCAATCCAATGGAGCCCCGCTTAAAAACGAAGCCTGGCATGATACCTACTTTAGCCTCATCGGGCGTAATGATTCCCGGGCAGTTTGGCCCAATGAGTCGGACTCCTTTCTCAGAAATATACGCTTTGGCACGCACCATGTCTTGAATCGGGATACCTTCTGTAATAGCTACGATCACCTTTATACCCGACATTGCGGCTTCGATAATAGCATCTGCAGCAAAGCTTGGCGGTACGAAAATAATACTGGTATCTGCGCCTGCCTGCCGCACCGCATCCTCCACGGTATTAAAAACAGGCCGTTCCAGGTGAATTTGGCCACCTTTCCCAGGTGTCACGCCACCCACTACGTTGGTGCCATAAGCAATCATCTGCTCTGCGTGAAATGTGCCTTCCTTACCGGTAAAGCCCTGTACAATGATTCTGGAGTGTTTATTGACTAGTATGGACATTTTTACTTCTATTTTTCTTCTTGAATGATAAATACGTCTTCATCGGCGCGCTTCATGTAGTAATGTTCGCGGGCGAATTTCTCTTTGGTTACCTCAAAATCTTCAGCTTCTTCTCGCGCATCTTTAATTTTCTCCTGATAGAAAGTTCGGTCAGATTCCAATTGTTTTTGCGCGCGAAGGAGTCGCCACTGCGTCCATAAACTATGCCTGTCCAGAAAGACCATAAGGAATAGAAACACCACCAAAGTCAGGTAGTATCGGTTTTGCAACGGAGCAGGCAAGCGATTCCAAAGAGCCTGCCACGGGGTGGATGAGAGCGCCATGAATACTTCGATTGGTGAAAGTAACCCGGAACGCTGTTCCGGGATGTCCCGAAATGCTGTTCCGGGATGTCCCGAAATGCTGTTCCGAGATGTCCCGGAACAGCGTTCCGGTGTACAATTTTCGGCTCAAAAGTAGCACTTCCCCGTTTGCAACAAGGCTTTGAATGGACAACTTTTAAAAAGTTATACAAACTCAATCTTTTTCAAGCGCATCAATTGACGCTGTGAGCCGTTCAGCGATTTCCGTAATTGTTCCTAAGCCATTGATACTGTGACTTTTGTGCTTTGAATCGTAATAGCCAAACACTGGAGCCGTCTCCTTTTTATATATGGCGATACGCTTGCGTACGGTAGCTTCGTCATTGTCGTCGGCTCGGCCAGAGGTTTCGCCGCGCTTGAGAATACGCTGTACAATTTCTTCTTCTCCTACCGCTAAAGAGATTAACCCGGAAACTTCGGTTCCCATGCTAATCAAGAGCGCATCTAAAGCCTCGGCTTGCGGAATTGTTCTCGGAAACCCGTCAAAAATAAAGCCGGGTGCATCCGGGTGCTTTTCCACTTTGTTGCGCAGCATTCCAATAGTCACGCTATCAGGCACGAGTTCACCTTTAGCCATATAGGCCTTGGCTTCTTGCCCAAGTGGCGTGTCATGACTCATTTCATAGCGGAATAAATCCCCTGTGCTGATGTGGATGAGGTTATATTTTTCTATCAAAAAGGAAGCCTGAGTTCCTTTGCCAGAGCCAGGCGGTCCGAAGAGTACAAGATTGATCATGTGCAGTCGATAAGTCTTTCGCGAAAGTGCAAAGTTAAAAAGGGCTTACTTGTTCAGCGGAAATTTGAAAATCCTTTTTTAAAACAGAATGAATAAAAAACAATATCAAAAAAGTCAAAATTATTTAAACATTAACCTTTAAAATACAAAATTATCTCCCAAATTAATCTGGCGCATAAACTTGTAAAGTGAATAATATTCACCTTTTTCAAATAATAAACCCAGCATAATTCGGTCAAAAATCTAGTATCCGATATCGATCTCCATAGGTATTAATCCAGTCAAATAGCCTCCACACGTCATCTACATGAAAGAGTTCTGTTCCTTGGTTCATGGTGGCCGCCGAACCACAAGCTACACCAATTTGTGCCATTTCTTGATAACTTTTGCCTTCATTGAGCGCCCAGACCAGGCCTGCTACCATGCTGTCTCCAGCACCGACTGTACTTTGCTTTTTGACCAGGGGGGCAGGAATATGTTCAAAACCATCCCTTGTAACCAGCAATGCTCCCTGTGGTCCCAGGGAAACTACCACAACTTCGCATTTACCTTGCTGTATTATTTTCAAAGCCGCGTCGTCCACCTCATTCATCTCTAACTTTTCCACGCCAGCCAAAGCACTGAGCTCTGCCAGGTTCGGTTTTAGTAAAAACAAGCCTTCATCTGCTGCGGCTTGTAAGGCATTCCCGGAAGTATCTAATATGAATCTCGCACCTATACCTTTTGCAAAACCAGCTACCTCCTCATAATAAGTTTCCGGTAGGCCGGGCGGAAGGCTTCCACTGGCCACAAGGTAATCGGGATTTAGTTTTTTAATCATCTCCAAGCATTTATCTGCCTGATTCTTAGTGATTTCCAAGCCCGGAAGGGTAAAACGATATTGTGCATTGCTGGCTGTTTCGAGCACAGAAATGTTTTCTCTAGTCTCTCCTGGCACCGATAATGGAAGAGTTTTCACGCCTTCTTTTTCCAGAAGGCTGCAAAGTAAGACCCCATTTTGCCCCCCTGACGGGAATACCGCAGTGCTCTGCCCCCCTAATCTGTTCAACGCTTTTGAAACATTGACCCCTCCACCGCCAGCATCTATTCGAAGTGGTCCACAGCGAAGTTTTTGTTCTGGCGCGAGATGAGGCACCGTGGTACTTTTATCAAGTGCCGGATTCAGGGTCAGTGTGACGATTTTTGATGTCATTACTGCTTTGTTTAGAGAGATCTTTGTTTAGAATTGAAGCATTTAGAAAGCGCGAATATGCAGATATTCCATCTTTAATGACGAGACAGTATTAATAGATCGCAAAGAAACACTTGTTTTGTGGCGAATATGAAAATCAGTTTAAACGAATCAAATTTAAAAGCGGGTTCAGACTGGCTTGCAGCACGTGACCCTGCACTTGCAAGTGTGTTGCTTAAATATGGTTATCCACCTTTGTGGGCACGTACCCCAGGTTTTCCAACGCTGGTACATATCATTCTGGAGCAACAAGTTTCACTGGCGTCTGCCCATGCTGCATTCCAACGGCTCCAGGCACATTTAGGGGAAATAACTCCGGCTGGATTTTTAACAATCAATGATCTTGAACTTCTGCAACTTGGTTTTAGCCGACAAAAGAAAGCATACGTCCGCGGATTGGCTGAGGCGATTTTAAACGGGCGTTTTGAGTTTAAGGCCCTGAACCACCTACCCGATCAAGCTTTAAGGCTTTATATGAAACAGCTCAAAGGAATTGGCGATTGGACCGTAGATATTTACGCGCTTATGTGCCTGCTTCGACCGGACGTTCTGCCCAAAGGCGATATCGCCCTTTATGAAAGTTTCCGAGTACTCCATGCGCTGGAGCAGCGCCCCAAATACGAATTCTTTGTACAAGAAACCCTGCATTGGCAACCTTGGCGTAGTGTCGGCGCACGAATACTCTGGCATTTTTACCTTTGCGAACGGGCGGGTAAATAAGAAGTAAAAAACAACAGATTTAAACTTCATCGCGCTACAAATTGACCATATAAATCCATTTCCACCATGTCTAATTTTTTTAAGAACAAACGCGTATGGATCACCGGAGCATCCTCTGGTATTGGAGAGGCCTTGTCCATTGCTTTTGCTGAACGCGGCGCACAGGTCATCCTTTCTGGTCGAAACGAGGTGGAAATCAATCGTGTAAGTGCAGCCTGTTCAAAAGCGGGTGCTGCCTCGGTACTCGTGCAGTTGTTAGACCTGGAAAGGCACGAAAGCATACCTGGCATTGTTGAAACCGTTTTAAAAAAAGTGGGAAAGGTGGATATTTTGGTCAATAACGGCGGCATCTCACAAAGGTCTTTAGCCTTGGAAACTATCCTGGAGGTGGACAAAAAACTGATGGCTGTCAACTACTTCGGTACCGTTGCGCTTACTAAAGCAATTCTGCCAAATATGCTTATGCACCAGCTTGGACACCTTGTAACCATTACCAGCCTGACTGGAAAGTTTGGAACACCTTACCGCTCTTCTTATGCGGCTTCTAAACATGCGTTACATGGCTTTTTTGACAGTCTTCGCGCTGAATTGACGGAAGCGCATATTAAGGTTACCCTCATTTGTCCTGGTTTTGTACGGACCAACGTGAGTAAAAATGCGCTAACAGGGGATGGAGCAAAACTTGGTACCATGGACGAAGCGACGGACAAGGGCATGGAGCCGGATAGATTAGCTTACAAAATCCTACAAGCCATTGAGCAGGGCAAGGAAGAAGTCTATTTTGGGGGCAAAGAAGTGCTGGGCGTGTATCTGAAGCGTTTCTTTCCACATTATTTTGCCAAAATGCTCCGTAAGGCGAAAGTACGATAGGGCTGACTAAGCGCAAGACCTGTGAAAGACAAGCGCAATACTCAATGGACTCTGGTTGTAGCAAACAAACTACGAATACTGTATCGTCCACTACCCTTCCCTACCAACATCAGCAGCCCTCCAACGATGGCAAAATCCTTCATAAAGAAGATACTATCAT
>Ga0136636_10000728_pt1 | contig 17776 bp, 15 predicted proteins | sample AntDrymUQ8522106_2_FD_104653 | JGI IMG/M metagenome (GOLD analysis project Ga0136636, IMG submission 104653) | Polar desert sand microbial communities from Dry Valleys, Antarctica - metaG UQ852 (21.06) | ecosystem: Environmental > Terrestrial > Soil > Desert | place: Antarctica: Dry Valley... | reverse complement strand
TGTGATGTGCGTGTGGGGCGTGTGGGGCGTGTGGGGCGTGTGGGGCGTGTGGGGCGTGACTACTGTACGGCGCCCACCGCCGCGCCCGTGGGCCGTTGCGCGGCCAGGGTGGAGGGGCGTTTGGCTAGGCCCACTTCGTCACTCAAAATGTGGGCGGCTTCGTCCAGCAAGATGTCTTTGGCTTCTTTGAGCGCTTTTTCTTCGGCCAGTTGCGTGGCTGTATCGCGTTCGTTGTCCATCAGGCCGTCGTCACGCAAAGGCTTTCTTTTCCCGGCAGAAGCCTTTTGCAGCGCGTCTTTGCGCAAGTCGCACGCGGCAGCGCGGGCTTCCTGGGTAGCTTGCTCGTGGCGGCGCTCGGCTTCGTTGAGCGTGAGCAGGTTCTTCTGGTATTGCTGTTCGTAGTCGGCAAAGCCCTGCATGCGGCATTGAAAACCTTTGTCGGCGTTGATGCGCGCTTCGCTGCGCACTTGCAGCTGCGACTTGACCGGGGTCAGCGCGTCTGAAGGCACGTAACTGGCCTGAGGAATTTGCATCCACGGCAACGCGTTGTCATAGCTGGCTTCGCCGAAGTCTTGCACATTTTGCAACGTGGGGAAGGACAGGTCGGGCGTCACGCCGCGCAGTTGGGTGGTGCCGCCGTTGATGCGGAAAAACTGGGCAATGGTGAAGTGCAATTGCCCCAGTTTCCCGGCCTTGATTCGCGCCATTTCGTCCAAGCTGCTGACGGTTTGCACGGTGCCTTTGCCAAAGCTAGGCTCACCAATCACCAAACCACGGCCGTAGTCTTGAATGGCAGCGGCAAAAATTTCTGAGGCGGAGGCCGACCCTCGGTTGACCAGCACCCCCACCGGACCATCCCAGACTTGGTCGTTTTCGGTGTTGTTGAGCACCTCGATGGCACCTTCTGCGTTGCGCACCTGCAGCACCGGGCCTTTGCCTACAAACAAGCCCGTAAGCGCCACCGCTTCAGGCAAAGAGCCACCGCCGTTGTTGCGCAAGTCCATCAGCACCGCATCCACCTTTTCGGCTTTCAGCTCGCCCAGTAGGCGCGCCACATCGCGCGAGGTGCTTTTGAACTCGGCTTTGCCGGTGCGCCGCGACGCGCTGTCATCATAAAAAGACGGCAGTCGGATCACGCCAATGCGGCGCTTGACGTCGCCATCGGTGACTTCTTGAATGGACTTCTGCGCCGCTTGCTCTTCCAGGGTGATTTTTTTGCGCACCATGGCGACCTGCAGATGCTTGCCTGCGGGGCCCGCATTGGCAGGCAAGATGTCCAGCACCACCGTGGAGTCGGCCGGGCCACGAATCAGCGTCACGGCATCGTCCACGCGCCAGCCGATGATGTCGGTCATGGCCGAACTTGCGCCTTGGGCCACGCCCAAAATGCGGTCGCCAGCGTGCAACTGACCCGACAGCGCGGCCGGGCCGCCTGGGACCAGTTCGTGAATGGTGATGAAGTTGTTGTTCTCTTTCAAGGTGGCGCCGATGCCGGTCAGGGACAGCCGCATGGCAATGTCAAAGTCTTCGGCCGCGCGCGGACCGAAGTAGCTGGTGTGCGGTTCCACCGCCATGGTGTAGGCGTTCAAAAAGCCCTGGAACGCGTCGTTGCTGGTGGTCTGAGCCAGCCGCTTGAGGCTGTTCGCGTAGCGCTTGTCCAAGATGTCGGCGATGGCCTTGTCGTCTTTGCCGGCGATCTTGAGTTGCAACCAACTTGCCTTGACGAGCTTGCGCCAGACCTCGTTCAACTCGGCCTCGCTGCTCTCCCACGGTGCCTTGTCGCGCCGGTATTGGTAGCTTTCTTTCTGGCTGAAATCAAAGCCGCCTTTGAGCAGTTTGCGCGCAAAGGTGTAGCGTTTAAACGCGCGCTGCTGGTAGCGGTTGAAGATGGCAAACGGCGCGCTCAAGTCGCGCTGCAAAATGGCGTCGTCCAGCCGCGTGCGGTAGGTGGCAAAGTCGTCCACGTCCGACTGCGTGAAATACAGCTTGCCACCATCGAGCCCTTTCAGATAGCGATCAAAGGTCTTTTCGGACATGGCGTCGTCCAGCGGCAGGCTCTTGTAGTGGTATTTGGTCAGCACACTGGCCGTTATTTGCGCCGTGAACATGTGCTGTGGCGCAGGTTTGAGTGCTGCCGGAGCGCTGCGGGCGTCTAACGACCAAGCACGACCTGCCATGAGCAGTACCAGAATCAACCACGACGATTTTTTCAACACAGGTTCTTCCCCATTCAAGCGCAGGTCGCCCGATCGCGCCTTGGCCTGCGCATTTTGCCCGAGCTGCGGCTAGCGCGCAGGCCGCGTCCACTTTCGGGCTGGGCTATGCTTGCGGCTCATCTCCCCAACCGCCCACCCACTTGATGACCTCTACCGCTACGAACCCCGCTGCCCCATCCCCCGCTGCCATGCTGCTGGCCGCCGGGCGGGGTGAGCGCATGCGCCCCCTAACCGACACCTGCCCCAAGCCGCTGCTGAACGTGCAAGGTAAACCGCTGATGCAATGGCACCTGGAGGAACTAGCCGCTGGGGGCGTGCAGCGCGTGGTGATCAACACCGCCTGGCTGGGCGACATGATTGAGCAAACGTTTGGCAATGATTTTCAGACCCGATCAAAACAAGGATTGGACCGTTCACGCTCGAAAATGAAGCATTTGCCATTGCATTATTCCCATGAGGGGCGCGACTTCGGAGGTGCGTTGGAGACGGCGGGCGGCATTGGTCGCGCTTTGCCGCAGTTGTGCCCGCAGCCACCCGGCGCCGCGTCGGACGTGTTCTGGGTGTTGGCCGGGGACGTGTTCACGCCGGGGTTTGAGTTCTGCCAAGACGCCGCGCAGCGCTTTGTACGCAGCGGCAAGCTGGCGCACCTGTGGCTGGTGCCCAATCCGCCCCACAACCCAAAGGGTGATTTCGGCTTGGATGACGCCATCGGCCTGGCGCTGAACCTGCCCGCTGCCGACCCGCGCCCACGCTTCACCTATTCCACCATCGGTCTGTACCACCGCGCCTTGTTTGCGCCGCCGTGGTGCCGCATTGCGCCTGGCAACCCGGCAGGCGTCAAGGCCGCGCTGGCCCCGCTGCTGCGCGCTGCCATGGACCAGGGCCAAGTCAGCGCCGAGCTGTACACCGGGGCCTGGACCGACGTCGGCACGCCGCAGCGCTTGGCGGAACTCAACGCCACGTGAAAACCCTTTGGCGCGCCAGGTCACCGTCAGTGGCGCATGCTTGACGTCATTTTTTCAGGACACTTTTTTTCATGAACACACTTCAGTCGGTTTATGCCCAGCGCCGCGCCGAACTGGCCCGCCGCTTGGGGCCAAACGGTATCGCCATCCTTCCCACCGCGCCCGAGCAACAACGCAACCGCGACAGCGACTTCCTGTTTCGCCATGACAGCTACTTTTACTACCTGAGCGGCTTCACCGAACCCCAAGCCTGGCTAATCGTCCGGGGCGACGGGCGCAGCACGCTGTTTTGCCAGCCCAAAGACCTGGAGCGCGAAATCTGGGATGGCCTGCGTTTGGGTCCGCAGGCCGCACCGCAGGCGCTAGGCGTGGACGAAGCGTTTTCTACCACTGAGTTGGACGCCAAGCTGCCCGCGCTACTCGACGGATGCGATGCCGTCTGGTATCCCTTTGCCACCCACAAAGGACTGGAAACCCGCGTGGACGGCTGGCTGGGCAGCTTGCGCGCCCGGGTGCGCTATGGCACGCTGGTGCCCGAACAAACGCGCGACCTGTGTGGCGTGCTCGACGAAATGCGGCTGATCAAAGACACGCACGAACAAGACGTGATGCGCCGCGCCGCGCGCATCAGCGCACAAGCCCACGTGCGTGCCATGCGCCTGTGCGCCCAGCGCCTGCGCGACGCACTAGAGGTGCGCGAATACCACTTGGACGCCGAGCTGCTGCATGAATTTCGCCGCCACGGCTCGCAGTACCCGGCCTATGGCTCCATCGTGGCCGCCGGTGCCAACGCCTGTGTGCTGCATTACCGCGCCGACGCGGGCTTGGTGCGCAATGGCGAGCTGGTGCTGATCGACGCCGGTTGCGAACTCGACGGCTACGCCAGCGACATCACCCGCACCTTCCCGGCCAACGGCACGTTCACTGGACCGCAACGCACCTTGTACGAGTTGGTGCTGGCCTCGCAAGAAGCCGCCGTGGCCGCCACCCGACCGGGTGCCCGCTTCACCGACCCGCACGACGCCACCGTACGCGTGCTGGCGCAAGGCATGCTGGATGTGGGCCTGCTTGACCGCAACACCGTGGGCACCGTGGACGACGTGATTGCCAAGCGCAGCTACTTTCAGTTCTACATGCACCGCACCGGCCACTGGTTAGGCATGGATGTACATGATTGCGGTGCCTACACCGAGCCGTCCGAAATCGGCCAGGTCAGTACCCGCAAAGATGCCTTGACGGGTGTTGACATTAAGGACCGCCCCGCGCGCATCCTGCGCCCCGGCATGGTGCTGACCATTGAACCCGGCCTGTACGTGCGCCCGGCCCCCGGCGTGCCGGAGGCGTTTCACAACATCGGCATCCGCATCGAGGACGATGCGATCGTGACCGACACAGGTTGCGAACTGATCTCGCGCGATGTGCCTGTCACGGTGGCTGAGATAGAAGCGCTGATGCGGGCTTGAACCAAGAAATTCCACTCATTTTTTGAGACGTTTTATTTATGCGCAGTTTTGACCAACCCGAGCACATTCAGGCATTTTTTGACCAGCACAGCGTGCAAGATGTGGAGTGCATTTTTCCCGACATCTCTGGCTACCCGCGCGGCAAGCTGATGCCCGCGGCCAGCTTTGCCGCAGGTGCGGAGCTGCGCATCTGTCAGGCCATCCCGATGCAAGCGGTAACCGGCGAGTATTCCTACGACCCCGTGTTTCCGGATGCGGACCCTGATGTTCGGCTGGTGCCGGACTACGGCACGCTGTCGCTGTCACCCTGGGCCAGCGTGCCACGGGCGGTTGCGGTGCATGACTGTGTTGAACTGGACGGGCGCGCCTGTGCGTTTGCGCCGCGCAGTGTGTTGAAGCGCGTGCTGGCGCGTTACACAGAGCTCGGTCTGGTGCCCGTCGTGGCCCCCGAGATCGAGTTTTACCTGACCGCTGCCAACACCGACCCCGCCTTGACATTGCAGCCCCCTGTGGTGCGCGGCGGGCGGGCGGAGGTGGGGCAAAGTGCCTTCAGCATGAACATGCTCAATGCCCAGGCACCGTTCTGGGACGAGTTCCGCGCCGCTCTGGTCACCTTGGGGGTGGTGGCAGACACCTGGATTCACGAAGTCGGCCCCACCCAGTACGAGATCAACCTGATGCATGGTGACGCGGTTGCGGTGGCCGACCAAGCGTTTTTATTCAAGTACGCGGCCCGAGAGATCGCACTCAAGCACGGGCTCAACGCCGTGTTCATGGCCAAGCCGATGGCCGGGCAAGCCGGTAGCTCGATGCATTTGCACCAAAGTCTGGTGGATGCGTCTGGCAACAATGTGTTCAGTTTGCCCGATGGTTCTGAGAGTGCGCTGCTGCGCCAGTTCATTGCAGGCATGCAGACCTACGGGCCTGAGCTGATGCTGATGTTTGCACCCAACGTCAACGCCTATCGGCGTTATGTCTCAGGCAGCCAAGCCCCCACCAATTTGCAGTGGGGCTATGACAACCGCACCACCGGCCTGCGGGTGCCCACCAGTGGAGCCGCAGCGCGGCGGGTGGAAAACCGAGTTGCCGGGTCAGACGCCAACCCATACCTGGCCATTGCCGCATCGCTGGCCACTGGCTTGGCAGGCATCACTGAGCAACTCAGCCCATCGGCGCCATTGGCCAGCAATGGCTACGACCAAGCGCACGGTTTGCCGCGCAGCATGGGCCGGGCGTTGCACGCCATGGCCAACAGCGCATTCGCCCGCATGGTGTTCGGAGACGCGTTTGTGACTGGGTACTGCGCTGTCAAAACGCTGGAGTACGAGAACTTTCAGAACGAAATCAGCGCCTGGGAGCGACGTTACCTATTGCCTCAGGTCTGAGCGGCGGTTTCCAGCGTTGCATGTTTGCCGGGGAACGCAGCGGCCCAGCAGCGCTCCAGGTTGTTCGCAACGCATGCCACCACGCGGGCGTCTAGGAGCTTGTCCTGGGCCTGCGTTTGCAAAATGTCGAGAATGGCTTGGGGCGTCATGGCGTCACGGTACGGGCGACGCTGTGCCAGCGCCTGAAACACATCAGCCACCGCCACAATGCGCGCTTCCAGAGAGATGCTGTCGGCTTCAATATGGTACGGGTAGCCCGACCCATTGAGCCGTTCATGGTGCTGCGAAGCCCACAGCGTGACCTCTTCCATGCCTTTGATCATGCTCAGGATGTTGTAGGTGTCGAAGCTGTGGCGGCTCATGGTGCGCCGCTCCACATCGGTCAGCAGACCCCGCTTTTCCAACAATTCATCGGGCACACGCAGCTTGCCAATGTCATGCAACAAACCGGCCAGTTCGAGCTGGTCACAACTGAACTCGTTGAGTTGCATGGTCTCGCCCAGATAGCGCGCCAAGCTGGCCACGCCCTCAGAATGCTCGCGCGTGAACGTGCTTTTGGCGTCGACGATGCTTGAAAAAATGCGCATCAGGCTACTGAGCTCTTCAAACACCATGGGGCGCTTTTGGGTGTGTGCCAACCACGTGGTGGCATACCCGTTGACATGGTTGTTTTCGAGCATGAACCAGAAGGCCTCGGTGCTGGAGGCCGCCATGAACGCGTCGACCAACGCCGGGGCGAACCAGTCACCCCGGTGCTCCCAGATGGTTTGTTGTATCGCATCCTTGCCCAGCAAAATATCGGTGTTTGTAGCGGTGTACTGCAGGGTCAGAACATCGACCCGGTCCACCATATAGATGCAGTTGGCACTGAGTTTGACCATCTCGGGCAAGTCAAGCGCTTGCAAGTCGACCCAGTGGGTGTGGTGGTATCGAACGATCGGCGCCAGATGCCGTAGCAGCGCACTGCTGCCCAGCAAATTCGCACCGAGTTCGCAATGCTCGGTTTCCAGTTCCCATTGCAGCTGCGCCAATTTGGCATGGACGGCCGTTTTGGACACCCCACTGTCATGCAGGATGCTGGCCTGGAACAGGTCGTCGAGCTGGGCACCGGTCCAGCCCAGAATTTTTCCGCATTCCGCAGCCATGAAAGCGACACGCTTGCCGTGGTGAATGTGGTCCACGCCAACCAAATCCAGCGCGTCTGAAAGCGAATGGATGGCCTCGTGCAGATTGACCTGAAACGTCGACATGGTAGTGACAATAAGTTCTTGGTTGATGATGCAGGCCGACACTGGGTGTCGTCTCTGGAAACCAGCTTGCACGACCGATTTTTGCCTACCGATTTGCACGCTGGATGCAATAGGATATTGCATTTCGACGTCATCGGTGGCGTTGTGACTTTTTTAGATCGTGCCTACATGGCCGAGGCATTAAACCTTGGCCATGTAGAGTTTTGTAGGCGGCGTTTGTTCGACGTGAGCTTGGCACTGGTCATGACGGCCTTGTTGTGGGCGGCTTGGTGGTTATCCAAAGCAATGGCCCGCCCCATGGCGTACGCTGTGCACATGGCCGATGAACTGGCCAAAGGCAATTTATCCATGCGCATGCAACCCGATGGCAACGAGGAGATGGTTCAGCTCATCACGGCGATGTCGCACATGCAAACCAACTTTGGTGGCATTGTGCGCAGCGTCAAGGTCAACGCCGACAGCGTGGCCACAGCCAGCGCCGAGATAGCGTCAGGCAATCAGGACTTGTCCGCCAGCACTGAGCATCAGGCCAGCGCACTGCAACAAACCGCCTCCTCCATGGATGAGCCGGGTGCGGCGGTGAAGCAAAACGCGGACAGCGCTGCACAGGCCAATCAGCTGGCCAAGAGTGCCAGAACCGTGACGATCCAAGGTGGTGAGGTGGTGAGGTGGTCAATGGGGTGGTTGAGACCATGAAGGGCATCAATGAGCCGTCAAGCAAGATATTGGACATCATCAGTGTGATGGATGGCATCGCTTTTCAAACCAATATTTTGGCGCTCAATGCCGCTGTGGAAGTCGCCCGTGCAGGCGACCAAGGGCGCGGTTTTGCTGTCGTGGCCTCCGAGGTTCGCAGCCTAGCAGGACGTTCGGCAAAGGCCGCAACGACATCAAAAACTTGATCAACGCCAATGTGGAACCGGTTGCCCATAGCACCGCCTTGGTCGACCAAGCGGGAGAAACCAAGACCGCCGTAGTGGACAGCATTCGCCGTGTGACAGACATCATGGGCGAAATCAGTGCGGCCAGTCACCAACAGTCGTCCGGCGTGGTGCTCGTGGGCCAGGCAATGACGAAAATGGACCACACAACCTAGCAAAACGCAGCGCTGGTTGAAGTGATGGGCGCGGCGGCCGGGCGTTAAAAGGCCAAAAGGCCAAGCCGAAGAATTGGTGCAACTCGTTTCGGTCTTTTAATTGGACGAGGTTGTGGGCAACGTGCCGCGCTTTTCGAGTCATCCTTGAGAACGTCATGACGCAAAGTGGGTGGCAAATCGGCCGGTGTACCCCAGCTTGGCACCTGCGAGGCCTGAGACGCGGCGCTCAGTCGCAATTCATTTATTTCCAAATAATGAAAAATCAGGTTTTGCAATGCATAAGCCGTAAGTTAGCGCACACTTAGGTGGAAATTTTGCCTTCTTTGACTGCTTATTATTTGAGCATATGCTTGCAATTTTTTTCCGGATCACCGACACTAACGCCCTTAGATGTTCGGGTTAACCCGACGTATTTACAGGAATAAGAAGTTGCGATGTGGCGATCTGGGCGTCTTAAGTTGGTTCTTACTGGCTTACGTTGGATTGCACGCGCAACGCTGGTTGGGTTCATGCCAAAGCACCAGTTCAAGTTGATGTGCCCATCGCCATCAATCGGGCTGAATTGCCAAGGCAAGACAGTAGATGTACACCTTGATTCATCAGGGGGTCCTTTCGCCAACAAGAAGGATGGCGCGGTTTTCGGCAATTGGGAGTGTGTATTGCCCTCAGAAAAACGAGGGCATGGCAGAGAGTGCACGGTGTTTACTCCCGGGTTTAGTGACCGGGGCGTCAGACGCATCGTGTGTAGCAGACACCCCATATGACCTAACGACCGCGATGACACCGCCGATCACTGCGCGAGTTTGCGCAAGGTCGTGCATTGAGTTTTTTAATTGAAAAGTGAAGAGAGAAAAATGAATATGTCACTTGCTCAAGCCAATCTGGCCCCTGCCCCAATGGGTATTGAACTCGCCATGCGCGGTGTTCGCACCAATATCGTTCAGTCGATCAGACAGTTTCGCATCTCAGAGCTCCAGGAGTCCGCTCAAGCCCTGGGTCATCATTTTTTGTACGCGAACCTTGCGAAAGCTCAAAGCAAGCAGGACGTTCTGGATTTGATCGGTCAGCAGTTCATGCTCGCCGTTACAGTGGGCAAAAACTTTGATTCGCTGTATGACAGCATGACGGATCCCGTGCACAAGTCTGGGCCGCAGCCTGGGTTTATCTGCGTGTTAGAGCATATTCCTGCCAACACCAAGTTTGACAAAGAAGCACGTGAGCAGCTGCTGGACATTTTCCGTGACACGGCGGACTACTGGGGCGACCGCAAAGTTCCGTTTCGCTGTTTTTATTCATTCTCGGTGGCTCGTTCTGCGCAAGTGGGCGCAAGCGGTGCAGATGGCTTAGGCGCAGTCATGGATGTGTTGACCGAAAACGGCGAAAAGATGCCGACAGACAAACTTTTGGATATCTCGCCGCAAGCGTTGCGCATGAGCAGCCCGTTTAACGCGGGTTACTGGATGACTGCGTAACACGGTAGGTTTACCTACTGTACATGTTGAAAAGCCTGAGCAATCAGGCTTTTTTATGATCTGTTTGCCAGAGCCAAGGCCAAAGAAACGTATTCATCAACTGGCACTTCTTCAGCACGCCGCTGCACATTGAAATTTCCGGTGAATTCCTTGGCTTGCAACCATTGGCCTAAGGTGTTGCGCAGCAGCTTGCGACGCTGGCTGAATGCGACCTGCACGAGTTCGCTGAGCAAGCGCACATCGACCAAGACCGAGTGCGCGCGCGGCACCATGCGCACCACCGCGCTGTCCACCCTAGGCGGCGGATCAAAGCTTTCGGGTGGTACAAACAGCACGTTCTCCATCGTGTAGCGCCATTGCAGCATCACACTCAGTCGACCATAGGCAGACGTGGACGGCCGGGCCACCATGCGGTCGATCACCTCTTTTTGCAGCATGAAGTGCTGTTCTTCAATCACATTCACATGGTCCAGCAAGTGAAACAGAATGGGCGTGGAGATGTTATAGGGAAGATTGCCGGTGACTCTGATTTTTGCGGCGTTCATCCCAGCCGCAACTTGGGTGAAGTCCACTTTCAGCACATCGGATTCAATGACCGAGAGTTGCGGGTGCGAGCGCAAGCGCACAGCCAGGTCACGATCAAGTTCAATCACGGTTAAGGAACCCAAGCGCTCAACCAGGGGCTGCGTCAAGGCGGCCAGCCCAGGTCCGATCTCAACCATCGGTTGTCCAGGCTGGGGGTCGATGGCTGACACGATGGCGTCAATGATGCCAGCGTCAGACAAAAAATGCTGACCAAAGCGTTTTCGGGGAATGTGTTTCATGCGTTGACGTGCTGTACTTGACACCCGTACGGTCTGGCCAAGGGTGATGTGAAAGACGTCACAGTGGCGCTTCGCGGATTTCCACGTAGGCGCGCCGACGTAGCTCCTGAATCCAAGTCGCGTAGGTTTCCCGAACCTTCTTGTCTCGCAGTTGGGCGCGAATGGCTTCACGTTGTTGTTCTGGGGTGAGTGTGGCCTGGCGGCGTTCCATCAACTGGATCAAGTGCACACCGAAACGCGACAACAACGGATCGCTCACCTCACCAGGCGCGAGACGGTTCAATACTTCCTCAAACTCCGGCACAAACATGCCGGGGCTGGCCCATCCAAGGTCACCCCCGTTGGCCGCGCTGCCGTCCTTTGAGTTTTCCTTAGCCAATGTGGCAAAGTCATCTTTTTTGGACACCACCAGCTTTTTGAACTCTAAGAGTTTGGCGCGGGCATCGGCCTCAGACAACGTTGCGTTGGGAATCAACAAGATGTGGCGTGCCTTGCTTTGAGTCACTGCCATGGGTGGCATGCCCGGGCGCAGTTTCTCAACCACCTTGAGCACGTGAAATCCAGCTGGGGTGCGCACCAGGTCGCTCACGTCGCCCACTTTCAGGTTCTTGGTGGCTTGCACAAATAATTCGGGATACCTTGCGGTTGCACGCAACCCGAGCAGTCCCCCGGTCGTTGCGTCGGCGCTGTCAGAAAATTCCTTGACCAAGGCCGTGAAGTCTTCCCCATTCTTGGCACGAGTCTGCGCACGTTGGGCACGGGCTTGGAGTGCCTCGATCTGGGCTGCAGAGGCGGTTTCGGGCACAGTCGCCACGATTTGGGCTAGGTTCAGCTCGTAGTCACCCGCCTCCATTGCCAGCTGCTGTTCATTGAGGAACTGTTCGACGTCACGGTCCGTGACGCGAACGCGCGACTCCACCTCACGTTCGCGCAGGCGTTGAACGAGAATTTGCTCGCGCAAACGCGCCCGAAAGTCACTCGGGCGCTGTCCTTCACTCTGCAGTCGCTTGTGCAACTCTGCCAAAGAGACCTGGTTTTGCGCCGCCACGGATTGTTCTGCTTCCCCTAGCTCGAAATCATCCACCTTGATGCCCGTGTCGATGGCAACAAACAACTGGGCCTTTTGCACGATCAGGTTTTCCAGGGCCTCGTTGGCCAAAATCCGCGGGTCTGGTATCTCTCGCTTTTGTTCGGTCAGGAAATTCACCAGGCGTTGTGCCTCAAGACGTACATCATGCAAAGTGATGGGTTCCGAATGGACCACCGCCACAATGAAGTCTGCTTTGGCTTGCCCTTCATTGCGGACGGTTGCGGCCTCGGCGGAGGGGGCGACACCACCGGGCAGGCGTAGTCCTTGCGCATGGACTTGCCAGCCTCCAAGCAGCATCAGTACGGAGACAGTGAGGGTCGATAAACGATAGGTCATAGTCTTTCAATCGTAACGTGTGAAACGACTTGGCGCGCCCGAGGGCTCTCGCAAGTTCTGGTAGCCAGGAATATTGGCGTTGAGTGATTTGAGCGGATTGACACCCAGCCGGGAAAAACCGACAAACTCAAGCTGAAACATGAGGCGTTGCGTCGCCGTGCTGCTACTGGTTTGCAAACGCTCCAGCACGACGCGGCTGAGCCAACAGCCGCCATCGTACTCAAAGCCCAGCACGGAATCCACCAGCTTGCCATCGGTTTTGCTGAAATTGAGCCGACCCACGCTGTACCAACGCCCAGCGCCCTGACCTTGACCAGAACCTTTGTCTCGCCCCCGGTCACCCCACAAATCGTTGATGGGCCATTGCCAACTGACGTCAATTTGCTCGCTCAGGTTGCGTTGAAAACGGTAGGCCGCAGACACGGTGCGGTAGCGTCCCGGGCTGTAGCGCGCACTCATCGTGGAGCGAACAGATTGGTCGGTGTCGATATTGAACTGGACGGTGGTGTTGAAACTCCACCGGGGGTCCCAGGTCACAGCCCCGCCGATCAACACGTCGCTGAGTCGGTCAACTGCAGCACTCCCACCCGGCAAGGTCACATTCTGGTCACGAAAGCGCACCCTTTGCGCCATGCCAAATCGGGCGTTTTCAGCCCCGGTCGTTGGATCTAACAGTCGACTGATCACACCCAGCGTCAGCAGACTGCTGTCCGAGATGCGGTCATTGCCCACAAAAGCGTTTTCCGAGTACACCGATGACAAGTTGAAGTCGATGGCGCCCGAGTCATAGTTGGGTAGGAAATTCTGGTCTCTGAACGGTGTGTTCACGTAGAACGCCCGGGGCTCCAATGTTTGGATCAACTCGCGCCCCATCCACCTGGCATCGCGCTCAAACACCAGGCCACTGTCCAGGCTGAGTGTGGGAACCACGCGCGAGGCCTGCGTTTGACCGTTGTTCAGCGCTGTATCAAATTGGTAACTTGTGGCGTGCAGAGTCAATTTCGGGATGACAAACCCGCCCGGTCTGCGCCATGCCTGGCTGAGCTGCGCCATCGTAAAAAACCGCTGGGCGTTGGGCTGCTTGGTAAGCGTCGCATTCGTGGCAAATCGGGTGAAATCTGCGTCTACCGTGAGGTTGAACTCATCGTCAGTGCTGATGGCGTAGCGGGTGGCAATCTGCGGCAAGCGGTCATATGGCGGCACGATGGGCGAGCTTACGTCCTGCAACGTTTGCCATTTCAAGGCGCGCACGCTGCTGCTAAAGCGATTGTTGGCCCATGCCACCACGGCATCATTGGCCAGCAGACGTTGCGTCAGCGAGGTGGTGGCCCGGCTGAAGTCACGCCAGTAATTGTCATCGCTGACCCGGTTCAGATTCAGTCCCAGTGTGACGCCGTAGTCGGTCCAGGCACTTGGAAAGCTTCGCTGGTGGGTCAGGTTCAAGCCCCAGCGACTGCGGTCACGCAATGTGTCGACTGGCATCAGGTCAAAACGCACGTTGCCCGATTGGCTGGACTGCAGGTAACGAAACTCGGTGCCCAGGTTGAGGCCACGTTTGGTCATCACACTTGGGGTTAGCGTGGCGTCCAGGTTGGGCGCGATGTTCCAGTAATAGGGCACGGAAACCTCGGTGCCATTCACGTTGTCCACACCGAGGGTCGGCGGGAGAAAACCGGATTTTCGCTTGTCGCTGACCGGAAAACTCAGGTACGGAATGGGCAGCAAAGGCACACCTTTGAAGCTCAGCAACGCACCTTGCGCGGTGCCAACATCGTTTTCGTTGTCGATGGTGATTTTCGTGGCTTTGAGAATCCAGTCTGGCATCCAATCTGCACCGGGCAGGCGTTGGCACGTGGTGAACGTGGCGTTGTGGATGACGGCACGTTGGTCGTCCACGAAATCGACCCGGCTGGCCTCGCCATGGGCATCATTTTTCAAAAACTGATAACGAGGCGAGACGAAAAAACCCTCGAACGCATCCACCTTCAATTCAAGCAAAGGGCCTTGGTAGACATTGCCCGCCCGGTTCACCCAGACATTGCCTTGGGCCTTGGCCGTATCGCTGGGCTGGTCGTAACTCAGTTTGTCGGCCTTGATCACGATGTCGCCCTTGCGCAGCATGGCCTCACCCTGGACGACAGTTTCATGATCGGTGCGCCCCGTGATCTGATGGCCACTGACAAAACTGGGCAAACGTTTGCGAGCCTCGGTGCTGATGGCTTCCTCTAGCTTGGGGCTGGGTTTGAGCACCAGCGACTCAGGCAGCGCAGTGACCTGCGCCTGGGTCATCAAAGGCGCCAACACAAGCGCACTCGCGCACCCAAGACCCGACCAACGCCAGCGGCCCCCCGCCTCGCTGCCTGAAACATCAAGCATCAGGCAACGCATTTGACAAAAGCAGCGACAGGCATGGATAACAAGGCGGGTATAGAAGGTGGGTTTGTAGAATGGATTATCCATGAGCCACGCTACCCCTACCCAAACCCCCATGAACTCTGACATCGTCTGGCAAGACCCGCAGCGCGCCGCGCAATTTGAAGCTTGGTTGGTCAATGCCGCTTGCGTACACCAGTTGCACGCCGCCAGCGTGCGCCTAGCCAGTGCGGATGCAAGTTTCAGGCGCTACTTTCGCATTGCTTCAGCTCACGGCAGCCGCATCATCATGGACGCCCCGCCCGAGCGCGAGAACTGCCAGCCGTTTGTCAAAGTCGCCCAGCTGATGCAGGCCGCTGGCCTGTATGCGCCTGAAGTCCTGGCCTGGGACGAGGCCCAAGGGTTCATGCTGCTGACCGATTTGGGTGGACAGACCATGATGCAGGTTGTTCAGCGGGACGACCCTCAGGCCAATTTACCCCTGTACCAGCAGGCAGTGGACGCGCTGGTGACCTGGCAGCTGGCCTCCAAGCCCGATGTATTGCCGCCTTATGACCACGCACTGCTGCGCCGTGAGTTGGAGCTGTTTCCCGAGTGGTATCTGGGACGCCACAGGGGTGTGGTGGTGGATGAGGTCATGCGCGGCACGCTGGACGCGGTGTTTGAGCAGATCATCGCCACCAACCTGGCGCAACCCAGCGTCTACGTGCACCGGGACTTCATGCCGCGCAACCTGATGGCCCCGACCACCCCCGGCGGCGCTTTGGGCGTGCTGGACTTTCAAGACGCCGTGTACGGCCCCGTCACCTACGACATCGCCAGCCTGATGCGTGACGCTTTTTTGAGCTGGGATGAAGATTTCTGCCTGGACATCACCATCCGCTACTGGGATCAGGCGCGTAAAGCCGGGTTGCCTGTGGGTGACGATTTCGGCGAGTTTTACCGGGGCGTGGAGTGGATGGGCCTGCAGCGCCACCTGAAAGTGGCCGGGATTTTTGCCCGCCTGACCCTGCGCGACGGCAAACCGCACTATCTGGCCGACACGCCGCGCTTCATCCAGTACATCCGCGCCACCTGCGCCCGCTACCGCGAACTCAAACCCTTGCTGCGGCTGGTGGACCAGGTCGAAGGCATCGTCGCCTCCGACGTGTTCGTCATCGGCAGATAAGTGCCAAATCAGCCTCTAGACCATAAAATACTTGGGCTAGGCGCTATTAAAATCATAACAACATACCTCCCATGCCCCGGTTCTATTGCCCCACGCCGCTGAGCGCCGGTCTCGCGCTGGACCTGCCCGCCGGTGCCGCGCGCCATGTCCAAGTCTTGCGCCTGCAGCCCGGCGATCCGGTCACCCTATTCAATGGCAAGGCCGACGCCGCAGGCCAATACGGCGAATACACCGCCACCGTGACCCACATGGGCCGCAGCAGCGTGAGCGTGAGCGTGGGTGACTTCACCGCCACCCAGCGCGAAACCACGCGCCGCGTCCAGCTCGCCGTCGGCATGCCCGCCAACGACCGCATGGACTGGCTGGTAGAAAAAGCCGCCGAACTGGGTGTGTCAAGCATCCAACCCCTGATGACCGAGCGCAGCGTGTTGCGCCTAAGCGGCGAGCGCGCCGACAAAAAGGTCGCCCACTGGCAAAGCGTGGCCGTAGCCGCCTGCGAACAGTGCGGCGGCAACCGCGTGCCGCTGATTCACCCCGTCACCACGCTGGCCGCCTGGCTCAAGGCCCAGCCAGCTGCCCTGGCAGACGACGAGGCCCGTCTGTTGCTGTCCTTGCGCCACGGCACCCTGCCGGTGCGCACCGCTGCAGCAAGCTTGCCCGCCACGGCCAGCATCACCTTTCTGTCCGGCCCAGAAGGCGGCTTCAGCCCCGCCGAAGAAGACGCTGCCCAGTCCACCGGCTTCGCCCCCGTCACCCTCGGCCCCCGCGTCCTGCGCGCAGAAACCGCCGCGCTGGCGGCGTTGGTGAGTTGGGTGGAGTGAGGTGGCGCGCGTTGACGCACTTGCAGGTTTGGATACAGGCCCGAAGTACCGCCCGACAAATCCTCGTTCAGAACGTGTAGAGCATGTGCAGCCGCGCCAGTCTTTTCAACAAATCACCTTACCCTCATCATGAACCTACCCACGCTTTTCTCCCCCGGTGTCATCGACTGGACGATCTACACCTACCTCTTTTACCTGCTGTTTATCCTGACCATGGCCACCAAAGCCGCTTGGCCGACGCTCGCGCTGTTGCCCAAGGTGCTGTTGGCGCCGCCTGCCATCGTGGCGGTGCTGATGGACGTGGTCTTCAACCTCATCCCCGCCACCGTGATCTTTGTGGATTGGCCGCGCGAATGGCTTTTCACCCAGCGGCTGAACCGCTACGAAGCCAAGGATACGGGCTGGCGTTACCGCGTCGCTCTGTGGATTTGCAAGACGTTTCTGAATCCGTTTCAGCAGGGCGGACACTGCACAAAATAACCCGGCAACGTGGCTAATCTACCTCCGTCACCGGCTCCAACCGCGCCACGATGACGCCGGCGCGCAGCATGCCGAGCTGATGTGCGGCGGCGGGGCTGAGGTCGGCAATGCGCCCGGGGGTGTGCGGGCCACGGTCGTTGACGCGAACCACCACGCTTTGTTGGGTGCGCACGTTCACCACCCGCACCAACGTGCCAAAGGGCAGGGTTTTGTGCGCCATGGTGAGGCTTTTGGGGTTGAATCGTTCGCCGCTGGCAGTTTTACGGCCTGCAAACCGGCGCGGGTAGTACGACACGCGGCCTTCCAGCGGCTCGGCGTCGGGCTGGCTGGTTGAGGCCTCGGCACGGGTGGCCTCAAGCGGGGCGACATCGAGGGCGGGTTCGGTCTGAGCGCGTGCCAGCGTGGCCCGGCCCAACAGGTGCGCCACCATGCCCATGGTGAAAAGTCGACGCGTAATAAGAAACTCCCAAGAGCTATTTAAGGCCGCGCAGTGTAGGCAATTTTGTCTCACCGATCAGATTCGTCGGGCAAAACCAGTGTCTCATGGCGTTTTTAGTTCGTTGCGACATTCGGCGCGAAGCCGCAGACAGTGCTTGCGAACGGCAAGACGAAGCAACAACATGTCGGATTGATATGTAAATGGAATCAGGGGGTCGCGGCGTTGGCCCGCCCACAGCACCCTGCAGGCTCGAAGTACCGGCTAATGCACTACCTCGGTTCAACACCCAGTAGGTTTGCCATTCTTTGAGGTCGCTGATTCGAAACTAGCGTCGAATTTCGGTCTTCGTATACAAACAGTTACCAATTTGAACGCGCCGTTCTCCAAATTGCGTCCGT
>Ga0136636_10000726_pt1 | contig 17839 bp, 9 predicted proteins | sample AntDrymUQ8522106_2_FD_104653 | JGI IMG/M metagenome (GOLD analysis project Ga0136636, IMG submission 104653) | Polar desert sand microbial communities from Dry Valleys, Antarctica - metaG UQ852 (21.06) | ecosystem: Environmental > Terrestrial > Soil > Desert | place: Antarctica: Dry Valley... | reverse complement strand
CGTGTGAAAATTGACCTGATGGAAATGAAAAACGAAGGCATCACTTCTGCGGCCGATGCTCTGCAGGGCAAAGTTTCAGGATTAGATATTATAAGCGCATCTGGAGATCCGGGTTCAGGTTCGCAAATTGTAATCAGGGGATTGAGTTCAATGGGCAATAGTAAGCCATTGATTGTAATCGATGGAATCCCACAGGAAAAAGTATCTTCTTCTTTTGATCTAAGTTCAGCCAATACCGAAGACATTAGTAACATGATCAATATTGCCCTTCAGGATATTAAATCGATTGAAGTTCTGAAAGATGCAGCATCATCGGCTATCTATGGTTCGAAGGGCGCCGACGGGGTATTACTCATTGAAACCTACCGAGGCCGAATGGGGAAAGTTCAGTTTGACTACCAGTATAAGAACAGCATCAATGTTCAGCCATCCTCTATTCCACTGCTGAATGGAGATGAATACAGCATTTTGCAACTGGAAGAATGGCACAATAGCATGGGAGTATTTGACGTTCCAAAAGAAATTGCATACGACAAAGACTATTTTGATTTTTATAATTATTCGGCAAATACTGATTGGTTAGGTAAACTTACCCAAAACTCGGTTACCAACGACCACTATTTTAAAATTTCAGGGGGTGGCGAAAAAACCCGTTATTTTACCTCATTCAGTTATGTCGATGAAGGAGGCACAACGGTTAATACCGGTGCTAAAAGATTCTCAACCCGTGTAAATCTCGATTATTTTCTTTCTAAAAAGATCTTGTTTTCGGTTCAGTTTGCATACATCAAAAATCAGATTAACAGAATTCAAGAGGTAAATGGAAGAAATGTTCGTGAGATGGCTTATGTTAAATCTCCGAACATGAGTATTTGGGAATATGATGCAGATGGTAATCTTACCGGTGAGTATTTTACCCCAATCAACAGCTATCAGGGAAGTGGCACTGAATATTTTAACCCGGTAGCAGTTGCCCAATTAGGCACAAATAATTCAAATGAGAATGCACTGGAAAATTCGTTCCGGCTTAAATATAATATTAAAGACTGGCTGGTATTTAAAGAAACTCTGTCGTTTCAATACAGTGGGTCAAAACAAAATACTTTTTTACCCTATAATGCTATTGGTGCCGACTGGCTTGACTATGACATTAATAAGACCTCCGAAGGAAACAGCTTGTTCTCTTCAATAAAAACAGAGAGTCAGTTTGCTTTTGATGTTCCGTTTGCGACCAAAGTACATATATTATCAGGCACTGTAGCATGGTTAACCAATCAAACAAAATCGGAATGGATGTGGATTGTGGGAAACCATACACCAAGCACCAACATTCAGGATCCAGCCGTAAGTCCACAGATCACCTGGATTGGATCTGGATTGGATGAAAAGCGAGATTTAGGAGCATTGGCTAACTTAAACTATAAATTTAAGGACAGGTATATGCTGCAATCAGTTTTTAGAGCCGATGCAAACTCCGCATTTGGTGTCAATAACCGATGGGGCATGTTTTATGGAATATCCGGAGGATGGCGTTTTTCAGATGAACCATTTCTGGACAATTGGGATAATTGGATGAATGACTGTATGTTACGTGCAAGTTACGGACTTACAGGTAGCCCGCCAGATGATCAGTATGCTCGGTTTTCATCGTATGAAACAACTTACACCGGAAATTACATTACTAATCCAGCAATAGTGCCAACCAGCATTCAATTGGATCAATTGAGATGGGAATCAATTACGTCAACCGATTTGGGTTTAGAATTGAACCTCTTAAAAGACCGATTATTTATTGAAGGCGATATCTACCATAAATATACTTCAAACTTACTCTTTAATGACTACGATATTCCATTTTCTTCAGGGTTTAACCAACTCAAATACCTGAATGGTGGCGCAATGAAGAATGTTGGATGGGAACTGATGATGAACTACAAAATTGTAAAGACAAAAGACTGGATGGTATCGATAGATTTAAACACTTCCCAGAATGTTAATTCATTCACAGAGCTTCCTGATAATTTTAATATGGAAAGTTCAACATCGATCGGTAACGGTGAATACCCCAAATTAGTAGTTGAAGGCGAGCCAATCGGATCGTTTTACGGGTTTCGCTACAAAGGAGTTTACCCGACTGATAAAGATGCGATGGCAAAAGATGCTGAAGGAAACATTTTATATGACAGTGAGCATAACCCAATTCCAATGTCGTATATGGGAACGTATATTTTTAAGGGGGGTGATGCAATATACGAAGACATTAATCACGATGGTAAAATTGACCTGAACGATGTCGTATACATCGGCGATTCGAACCCTAGTTTTACAGGTGGTTTTGGAGCCAGCTTCCGCTATAAGCACTGGGATTTATCATTTAATTTCTATTACCGTGTTGGTTACGACATTATAAATATGATCGCATTGCAAACCGAAGGCATGAACACCCGGGATAATCAAAGTAAAGCGACATTAAACCGCTGGAGAGTGCAGGGACAGGATGAGCCAGGATTGCTTCCCCGCGCATATATGAACCATCCGGCCAATAATCTGGGATCGGACAGGTATGTTGAAAAAGGAGACTTTATGCGTTTGAACAACATTAAACTAGGATACCAGTTAAGTCAGGATTTATGCCATAAACTGAATTTGCAAAGTGCAAGTTTTTCGGTGAGTGCCCGCAAATTATTCACATTCACAAACTATTCGGGACAGGATCCCGAAGTTGGGCAGGATGCAAGTAATCCGTTTTGGGTTGGGATTGATTATGCAAATACCCCTCCGCCCAAAAATATAACTATTAGCCTAGCTGTAGGATTTTAACTCTACGAATTATGAAAAAGATATTCAAATTAAGGTTTATACTACTGTTCGTTGGATTAGGAATGCAATTTTCCTGTTCCGATTACCTGGAACTGATCCCGCCCAGCGGTTTAGTTCGTGAAGAATTTTGGAAAACGAAAGAGGATGTTGAAGCTGTTTTGATGGGCGCTTACCAATCATTTGCCTCATTAAACGAAACTCTTTTTACTATTGGTGAAGCCAGAGGCGATATGGTAAAAGCAGGAGGAAATCTGGGTGGAAACGAACGAAACTTGATGGAGAGCAATATATATCCTGATAACGAACTCTGCAATTGGGAAGGTTATTATAAGGTAATTAATTACTGTAACGATGTCATAAAGAATGCGCCTGAAGTTCAGAAAATAGACAAAACCTTTACCGATTTCAGGCTAAAAGGTTTAATTGCCGAAGCCATTTGGCTTCGCAGCTTAAACTACTTTTATCTGGTTCGGCTTTATAAGGATGTCCCTTTAGTGCTTACTCCTTCTGAAAATGATGCGACCAACTTCTATCTTCCGCTAACCAAAGGAGAAGATGTGTTACAGGCTTTAATGAAAGATCTGAACGAATACCGGCCTTTTGCAACTGATGGGTACAAAACCATTGAAGAAATTAAAGGGCGTGCTACCAAAGCAGCATTTGATGCTTTACTTGCCGATATTGCTTTATGGAACTTCGATTATACTTCTTGTATCGAATATTGTAAGCGATTAACTCAACCCGGCACCGAAGAGACAAATAAGAAGAGTATTGTTCTGATGCCCGGAGCACGCTGGTTCGAACTATTTTATCCGGGAAATTCCCTTGAAAGTATTTTCGAGATACAATTTAGCGATAAAAATAATCAAATGAATAGCCTATTTGATATTACTAATCGTAACAACAATAATTATCTGCCGAGTACACGAGCTGTCGAATTATTATCGAGAAAACTGTCAGCCGAACTAACCCGGGGCGAAGGTGCATCAATAGCTCCTCTAGGACAGGAAAATTTTCTGATTTGGAAATTTGTTGGAAAGGCGCCTGACGGCAAATCAGAGCGTCCATCATCCGAAAAGAACAGTTGTAATTGGATAATTTATCGGTTAGCCGATGTTTATTTAATGGAGGCTGAAGCACTTTCGCAAATGAGTCGTTTTGGCGAGGCTGCTGATTTGTTAAACATGATTAGGAACAGAGCCAACGTTGTTCCAATCTCAATTGGAAATTCTAATACTGTATTTGAAGATGCCATCATGGAAGAACGTGCTTTGGAATTTGCATTTGAAGGGAAGCGCTGGTTTGATTTACTTCGGATGGGGCGACGTAACAATTTTGCACGCAAAGCTACACTGGTCGAAATTATAATCAAAAATGTGCCTTCGACGCAAAAACGAATTTTAGGGGCGAAACTAACAAATCCGAACGGCTGGTATTTGCCTATCTATAAGGGTGAACTTGAACGCAATAAAAATCTGGAGCAAAATCCATATTATAAATTCTAAACAATGAAGCAAGTTTCAAAAGTATACTGTGTGGTGGTATTACTGTCAATTATTTCTTCCTGCAATAAGATTGAAGTAAGTCCTCCCACATTTAAGGACATGTCAAAATATACAATCTACGACTATATAGTGGAAAATAAGGCCGACTATTCAAGTTTCCTTTCTATTCTCGAAAAAGGTAACCTCGACAAGACATTGAGTGCCTATAATCCTGAAGGTTTAAACTACACCTTATTCCTTCCTGACAATAAGGCTGTTGATGACTTCATCAAGGGAAGTGGACGGTTTTCTACATTGAATGATTTATTAAAAGATACGGCTTTTGTTAATTCTCTGGTTCGATATCATGTACTCAGAAAAGGTTACTTATCGCAGGATTTTCCATTTGGAACATTTTCAGAACCAACTCTTTCTGGTGATTATCTCAATGTGAATTTTATTGTGAACACAGATACTACCTACTATAAAATCAACAATCAGGCTTCTGTAATAAGGGTAAATGTTAAAGACGATGACAATAAATATTTTTCGAATGGATACATCCACATCATAGGAAGCATGTTGAATCCGATTGCATATAACAGTTATGATTGGTTGAAAAATAATCCTGAATTTTCAATTTTCACATCTGCACTTGAAGCTACCGGAATAAATAAAATTATTGATGTGGATATGAAGGAGAAGAATCAGACGCTTCGCCCATTTACCATGTTGCTCGAACCTGATTCGATATACCATAAGCGAAATATATTTTCGTTCGATGATTTGGCAAAGGAAATCAGTCCCGACTTGACAGATTATACAAACAAAACTAATCCAATTAATCAATTCGTCGGATTTCATATCCTGACAGAAAGCAAGTTTTTAGACAATCTCCAGGGGCAAGCAACCAACTATAATACATTTGCCGATATTCCTCTCAGCATTAATGGCCTCGGTCTCGATATCCTGATCAACAAGGGAAAAGAAAAATTTGTCGATAACGGTGATACAACTGACTTTATTATGATGGACTATGATGCGAGTAATGTTAATACCCAAAGTGGTGCGATCCATTTTATCAACCAAGTCATGAAACCTCAGGTTCCTTCAATGTCTAATCTTTACTACGAATTTGCAGAAGAGCAGTTTTTATATACGTACAGGCAAAATGGCGGTACATATTTGATTGAAAGTCCCGATCTGTTGGATTACGTGAAATGGACTGGAGCCAAGTTATTCTATGTGAAATCCTTCGATAATTCAGAAACTGCGTGGAGCAAGGATTACTTTCAGATTACTGGTGACTTCACGATTTCGTACCAGGTTCCTAAAATTATCCAGGGCAAATACAACATTTTTATTGGTGCTGATGCCTATAGCGATCAAAATGCACTGGTCGAAGTTTTCGTCGATGGAATTAAAATCGGCGGATTGATTGACCTCACAACAGGCGGTACTGCAACCAATACATATGCCAAAATCCTGGTTGGAACAATTGACTTTAAAGAATATGAATCGCATACTATTGAACTAAAATCCCTAATACCTGGAAGGTTAAAATGGGACAATCTTGTTTTCGAAATTCCTAAATAAACAAATCGCATAATGAAAGTTAAAATTGGCATACTAATCATATTTCTAGCACTGGCAGGCTGTTCTGATGTTTGGGACAATCACTATAAAAACCAGCCCGAAACCATTAATATTAATGTTTGGGACGCTGTAAAAAGTCGAAGTGAATTGACCCGTTTTACTGAATTAATGATTAAATACAAATATGATACCCTCTTTCAGGGAAACAATACTTATACGTTGTTCGCCCCGAATAATTCAGCATTCGAAAAATATATAGCACAGGTTGAAGATACAACTCTGTTAAATTATCTGATCTCGTCGTTTTTTGTTCAATCGGTTGATATAAAAGGTAAACGCAAGTTACAGACTTTGGCCAATAAGTTTTCGACATTCGAGAATATCGGCGGAAGTTCCCTGTATGATGATATTCCTTTGAAATTTGAAAGTCCCCTGTATATCAATGGCAAATTCTTTATCATGGATCAGGTTGCCCTACCGAAGTTAAATATTTACCAATTTTATGCCAAGTCCAATCCTTATTTGAAAGCTTACATAAACTCGAAAGATTCAATTATTCTGGATATGGAAAAGAGTATACCAATTGGTTTTGACGATGCAGGAAGCACTGTTTATGATACCGTTTCAAGTAAAATCAATATGGTTGAAGAAAAATATTTTGCTTTTTCAAAAGAATATAGAAACTCAACGGCAACATTGGTCTTTCCTCAGGTTGAAAAATACGAAAATGCGCTGACGAATATGGCACAGAAACTTGGCGGAAATTTTGTCGACTACCACAACATCCCTGTGAAGTGGCAAAATAAAATTCTGATGCCCTTTTTACTGGATCATGGAACTTTTCTAAATATGCTTGAAGCTTCTGAGTTCGTGCCAATAAATCCACTAAGTAAAAAGCGGAAATTCAACATGGTGAATATTTTGGGCGATAGTATTGTAGCAAATTACACCCCTGAAAATCAACACTTAAGTAGTAACGGGGTTACATACGATTACAACAAATTTACGATTCCTGATTCATTGTTCTTAGGTATCGAAAAATTTGAAGGAGAATGGCTGGCCTTTGCAACAGGAGCCAATAAGTATGGTTGGCGAAAAAACGTTTCTGTGACAAGTACATCTTTTTTTGATGTGGCCAATCAGTATATCAAGACAACAAACGACACTGTCCCCTCAAATGACAGTATCATGGTTGTAAATTTCACCAAAGGTTATAAAGGAACCTATAAACTTCAGTTTAAAGTCAAAGACTTGTTTCCACGAAGATACCGCATGGTCGTTAATACCTTTATGGATATTGGAGGGATTTATGACATCTATGTAAACGATGTTTTGGTTAAGACTTTTGATTGGTATGATTATATAAAGTATAAGAATGGCATTATTAATAGTGTTGTAAGTGGAAAGAAGTTGGTTCCGGTTGGCAGATATAACAGGTTTGATTGCTATGTAGACAATATTACTGATTACAGTATGCCAACTATTCGGTTTGAATATAAAGGCCCCGGAAACGTCGCAAACAACGGGCTGGTAATTGATGACATCGAATTTATCCCAGCCAAATGAATTGTCTTAAATTGTTAACGATGATCCGACTAATTGGATATGTGAAGTGAACCAAATATAACCGTCGAAACGAAAATGATATGAAATTTAATACAATGATAAATAAATTAATTCCCATTGGAACCTGGGAAAGGGCTTTCCTACTTATTTTCGTGCTGATATTCAGTTTATCTGCATTGCAAGCTCAGGATCTATCTTTACAAGATACTATTCTTGTAAAGAGCAATCAACCAGCCAAAGATTCAATTCTTGTGAAAGGACTAATTGTTTCAGGAACCAATGCTCCACTTTCAAATATTACCGTCAGCATTGAAGGATCAGCACAATTACCGGTCATTACCAATGAATCAGGCGAATTTTCTATTAAAGCAAAAGCTGGGGATAACTGGTTAATTATTACGCCCGCGAGCGACTATAAAACGAAAAGAGTATTTGTCAATAACCGCAGCGAATTAACTGTTTTTCTAACTCCCAACGACCTGACGGCCGGTGATGACCAATTAACTATTCTTTCGCAAAAAAGAAACAATAAAGATATGGTTGCATCATATTTCAATCTAAAAACTTCGGATACTTATAAAACATCTGCATATTCTGTTGATGAATATATGCAGGGAAAGGTTCCCGGAATGAATGTAATACGAAGAGAAGGGGCTCCGTGTACTGGTGCTGTAACATTCATTCGTGGAATAAACTCAATAAATGCCTCAAATCAACCACTTTACATTATCGATGGAATTCCAATGGAAAAGGCCGGATTGTTTGGTTCAAATCTCGAAGGTTTTGCCTATGACCCATTATTAGGTGTTAATCTGCTTGATATTTCGAACGTTGTCGTTGTTAAAGATCCTGCAATTACTGCTGCGTATGGTTCAAAAGGTTCCAATGGAGTAGTTCTTATTCAAACCCTTGACCCCAGTGCAACCCAAACATCTATTGATGTCGATTTCCGCATGGGTTTTACCCAGTCCCCATCCAACTTACTGCCTCAATTAAATGGAGATCAGCACAAAACCCTTGCAAATGAGGTGTTATTCACATCTGGAATGCCTGAAGAAGTTATCAAGGTCAAATATCCAAGCCTTTTCCTGAAAAAAACAGACCAACGCTATATTGATTATCAGCATAATACTGATTGGCAGGATCAAATTTTCTCGGATGCTATGTTTTCTAATATAAATGTCAAGGTAAAAGGAGGAGACGCAATTGCCAAGTACGGACTATCGTTTGGATACACCAACAGCGATGGAACTGTAAGTAATACTGGTTATGATAGTTATAATCTTCGTTTTGTAGGCTTGCTAAACATCTTTAAATGGTTAAGGATGAACACCGGAGTATCGTTGAATTATAATACGGCCGAGATGAAAGAATCGGCCATGGTGAAGGAAACAAGTCCAATACTTTCTGCTTTGGCTATATCTCCATTATTAAACCCGTATCAGTATGATACCGATGGCAATATGCTCAGAAAATTACGTGAAGCTGATGAATTTGGTATTAGCAACCCTGCGGCTATTATTAATACCTATAACGCAAAAAACACAAATTATCATTTCATTTCTTCAATGGGATTTGAAGCATCCTTAAATAAAGATATGATTCTGAATACAAATTTTGGCTTGACTTATAACTCATTGAAGGAACAAATTTTTATGCCTAATCATGGCATGGCTCACTATTATAATTTTGAGGCTCACAATGTTGCCAAGCTAACCAACAATTACCTGCTTTCATTATACAACAACACATACCTGTCGTATAAAAAAGTATTTAATAAAGTGCATAATATTACATCAAGTACCGGATTAAATGTTTTGACGAATAAATATCAATTAGATTGGGGATCGACGATGAACGCCCATGAAAATGATCAATATCAGGCATTACAGGATGGTACAAACAATCTCCGTCGCATTGGTGGCGAGAATATTGATTGGAATTGGCTATCCTTATACGAAAACCTGAATTACTCTTTTAAAGATAGATATCTGGTTACCAGTAGTATTTCGCTCGATGGATCATCACAGGTTGGAGACCACGCAATCAATACAGTCAATATAGCTGGAAATCCATATGGAATATTTTATTCCGCAGGTATAGGCTGGCGTTTATCAAACGAAGCTTTTCTGCAAAATGTCTCCTGGATTGATGAATTGAAATTGCGGGCTTCGTATGGTAAAACCGGAAATAATGATATTGGTGCCTCAAATGCTTCCAACTATTACCGTTCAATCAGGTTTCGTGAAACCGTTGGGCTTTATCCTGCTACCCTTTCAAACGATGCACTTAGCTATGAAACTGTTACACAGTTAAATTTTGGAATCGATTTGGCTCTGTGGGGCAGCCGCTTAAGGACAACACTGGAAGTATTCAATTCTACCATTAATGATATGATGATGTATATGCCTGTGAAATCCTATTTTGGATACAGTTACAGGCCTGAAAATGGTGAACAGATGAAAAATAATGGTCTGGAAATCAGTGCGTTTGTACGTATCATTGATGGCAAATCGTTTAAATGGGATATTCAGGGTAATTTCACAAAAATCAGAAATGAAATTACAGAATTAAAAACAGAACAATTGGTTATCCCAATCAAAGGTGGAGAAGTTGTGAATATGATTGGAGAAACGGCAAACAGTTTCTTTGGATATTTGTTCGATGGTGTTTATTCAAGTGCTTCCGAAGCTCAGGCTGCAAATCTGATGAATGACAAGTTTGTCAAATATCAGGCAGGTGATGCACGCTTTGTTGATATTTCTGGTCCGGACGGACAGCCCGATGGAATCATCAATCAATACGATAAAACTATTATCGGGTCATCGATGCCCAATTTATACGGTGGAATCCAAAATACTTTCAGCTATAAAAAGTGGTCACTCAATACCTATATCAATTTTGTTTCAGGTAACGAGTTATATAACTATGTGAGGTATCGAAACGAACAAATGACAGGTCTCCAAAATCAGAGTACCAGTGTGTTAAGCCGATGGCAATATGACGGTCAGCAAACCAGTGTTCCGCGTGCTCTATGGAACGATCCGGTTGGGAATGCAGCATTTTCATCGCGGTGGATTGAAGATGGTTCATATGTTCGGATTCAGAACATCTCATTGAGCTACCATATTCCAAATAAATTTTTTGGATTCAGGAATGCCGAATTCTATGTTTCGGTCAATAATGCTTTTACCTTTTCCCACTATTTAGGGTACGACCCTGAGTTCGCAACCTCATATACACTTGCAGAACAAGGTGTTGATTATGGACAAAATCCTCAGTCCCGCCAATTTATTTTTGGAATTAAACTTGGACTTTAAAAATTTCAACTAAGAACCATGCGTAAAAATCTCAAATATTCCTTTAGTATCATTACTATCCTGATATCAATGATGATACTTCCTTCATGCAATGATCTTTTGAATCCCGAACAGGATCTGGATGTGACAAAAGATCAGTTGTTTAAAGATTATTATGAATATCGTTCAACGGATATGGGATTATATGGTCTGCAACAAAAACTTGTAGAACAGTTGGTTGTATTGGGCGAACTTCGTGCTGATCTAATGACAATTACTCCCAATGCCGATGCTGATTTGATTGAGATCTACAATTTTCAGACTAAAAAAACGAATAAGTATGCCGATCCAACCAATTTTTATAAACTGATATCGGCTTGCAATAGTTTTATTAGTGTTATAAAAGAAAAGCATCCGGAAGTACTCGATAAAAAGATAGCTGTTACTAATTACGACAGGCTTTATGGCGAAGTACTTTGTATGCGGGCATGGGCCTATTTTAATGCAGTGAGGATATACGGGAAAATTCCGGTAATCTATGAATCACTTACTTCGGTAAAAGAAATTGAAGACTATGTAAATTCACCTTCTACCTATATCGATTCAGTAAATATTGTTTTCGATAAAGATGGCTTTCATAACGATACGACAAAAATGGTAGAAGTAAAGCTTGAAAAGCAATTCTATACAGTAAGTCAGGTAATTGATGTTTTTAGTAAGCAACTTGAGCAGGGAATTAAAATTGTTGATGGGAAACCTATTGTTGGTGTTAACAATTACATGAATAACAACGATAATACCTGGGAAGTTACTGTTTGGAATATGTTTGCATGGCATGCACTTCTTGGCCAGATGTATTTGACTTCTGGTGATTTGACCCAATCTGCCAAGCATTTTAATGCAATTGCAAATTTTTCTTCAGACAATTATCGCTACCAGCTCGACGGGACTTTTGCAAATGCTAAATGGCGCGAGATATTTACTGGGATTGATGTCCGTGAACATATTCTTACAATTTGGTTTAATAAGGCAAACCAACAGCAAAACGATTTCCAGCGATTGTTTGAACCATTTCAGCCTCACCAGTACATGCTTAAACCTACGAAAGCAGCAATTGATTTTTGGGAAACTATTTGGAGTAGTTATGCACTTATCGTTCCTGATCAGACAAAGCCTTGGCTTACCAAACTGGATAAAAAACAAAGAGGTATACCAAGCGATTTTTATCGGGGGTTTGGCACATCCTATCAATATGTAAAAAATGGTGCATTTCTTGAACAGGGTACATTAACAAGTAAAGGAGTGGCATCACCAAAAGAATCGTACGCAGGAATGCTCTTGTATAAAATGGATAACGACAAACGAAGTTATAGCAGCCTGATGCAGGATGTAGATACAATCGTTTATAAATATTCCATTAATAAAAGCGTTTACGATCAGGATGCCAACTTCATAGTTTATCGGGCTGCCGGCATTCAGCTTTACCTGGGTGAAATATATACCTGGTGGGCTTTTCAACGGAATGAAATGGTTTCGACTTTTACCTCGAACGCTGTAGATATTGTAAACGATGGACGAAATTATAGTGTAGGTGAAGGTAGGAGACAACTCGGTGTGCGTGGGAGGGTTTTTAATCAGCCTTCTTACAATTCTGATGGCAGCCAATCAACTACTACTTTTACAAGTCCTTTACAGGTGGGCAATATAAATTATATTCATGATCCAAATACCAATGAAGTTACAGGTTACAAGGATTTAACCGGAAATTTTCTGGGTATTCAGATGTATCTTGAAGAACTTATACTGGATGAAAAAGCTAGAGAACTTGCTTACGAAGGGGAACGATTTTATGACCTGATGCGCGTTGCAAAACGAAGAAACGATCCTTCTTTTTTGGCGAAGAAAGTCTCGGCCAAATATCCGGCGGGTATGAGAGAGGCCATATATAATAAATTGCTTGACGAAAAGAATTGGTATATCAATTTGTTTGAATAGTTAGATTTGGATTTCATAAAAGTGAATGGGTAGCCTGGATCATTGATCCAAGTTGCCTTTTTTGTTTTTTAGATAAATGATCGAAATAAAATAGATCTGTTCAAGGATAAAAATTTATGAATAATGGGATCGATAACAGTAAAAACAAACAAACTACAGCCAATAGGAATCTAATTTTTAATTCGATTAGTTATTTGATTCAAATGGTGTCTCAAAAGTTGTCAAAAAGCATTATAACACTTTGACTTTTGAGACACTTCATTTTATTAAATTTAAATCCATATTGCAGCATCAGATTGATTTTAGATGACTTTGACCCCACTTATTTTATCAAATGTCGTCACAAAGTAATCTTTCAAAAAAAAAAAATGAATGATCAATATATTACAAGTTTTAGATCAAAGAAAAGGAAGTAAATTGAAAAATCATGTATTATCTTTATATCGTCTAAGATTACTGTCATAAACTAACCTAAATCAGTATGAAACGAAGTATTTTATTCCTGTTGATTTTCGTCCTGACTCATATTGCCAATGCGCAGTTCATAACCATTTATGTGTCACCTTCAGGTAATAATCAAAACTCCGGAAAATCGGCTGATGCTCCATTAGCTACACTGCAAAAAGCGCTCGAAAACTGGGCTGTGATTAAAAAATCAGGCCAAACAGTATCCGAAGCAATCATTTCGCTGACTGGAGGAACTTATTATCTTTCTGAACCGGTAAAAATTACTCCTGAAAACGGAGGATCCGAAACTTCAACTTTAATCATCCGATCGGCCGATAATCAGAAAGCGGTTTTCAATGGAGCCAAAAGGATTTCAGGATGGAAAAAATCAAAAAAGAACATTTGGATAGCTGCGGTTCCTGAAGCGAAAGTCGGAACCTGGAATTTCAGCCAATTATATGTGAATGCTCAACCCAGAGTGCTGGCACGTTTTCCGAACGAAGGGTTTTTTACGGTTGCCGGATTCCCTGATGGTGGCGAAGATGCTGATTACCAAACGAATTCAAAACGTTTCGAATTCAAAAAAGGCGACATTGATCCGCATTGGGAAAATCTCAAAGATGTGCGCGTAATTGTTTACCATTTCTGGTCCGATTCGCACCAGGTGATCGACACAATCGATTCGGAAACAGACATCGTTTCCTTCAAACACGAATCAGAAAAGCGTTTTACTGATGATTTTAGCAATGAAGGTGCACGGTATATAGTCGAAAATGTTCTTGAAGGTTTAGACAGCCCGGGCGAATGGTATCTCGACCGTCACAAAGGCCTTTTGTATTACATGCCAATGCCTGGCGAAAATATGGAAACCTTAGAAATAGCCGCCCCAGTTACCAAAGAATTTATTAGGTTCGAAGGTTCTTCGAATATGAATCCTGTTGAAAATGTGACGATTGAAAACATCGACTTCGAATACAGCAATTTCATTTTGCCTGAAAATGATGCGAATGATTACCAGGGAAGTATGACTATTCCGGCATCGGTAACAGCGATCGCAGCAAGGAATATTACCCTAAAAAGCTGCTCGTTTACCAATCTGGGTAGTTTTGCTTTTGACATTCAAAAAGCCTGCTCGAACATCTCTGTAGTTGGAAACAGACTGGAACACCTTGCCGCCGGAGCATTTAAAATTAATGGCGGAACTGAAATAGATCCGTTGATGGATCGTACCCGGAACATCACTGTTTCTGATAATGAGATTTTGCACTACGGCGAGAAATATCCTTCCGCTGTGGGAATCCTTTTGATGAATGCCGAAGACTGCTACATTGGGCACAACCACATTTTCGATGGCTGGTACACCGGAATTTCAGTAGGCTGGGTTTGGGGTTATCAGCGGAGTGTGAGTCGCAACAACATCATCGAGTTCAATCATATCCACAAAATTGGCCAAGGACTTTTATCCGACATGGGCGGAATTTACACGCTGGGCGTTTCGCCCGGAACTGTTATTCGCAACAACCTCATTCACGATGTGGAATCGAATAAATACGGGGGGTGGGGAATTTACAACGACGAAGGATCTAGCTATATCCTGATTGAAAACAATATCGTTTATAACACCAAATATGCCGCTTATAATATTAATTATGCAAAAGAATTGAAGGTTCGAAACAATATTTTTGCACTCGGCCGTCTCGAAGTTATAAACCTTGGCCGTCAGGAACCGCACAATACCGTTTGTTTCGAAAAAAACATTGTGTACTGGAATTCAGTCAATGATCCGTTTATTGGATGGAAAGAACAGCTTTTTGTTTTTAGCCAGAACCCTAATGTCACTACTCAGCCAACTTTTACCAATACTTTTGATGCTGATTCAAACATTTATTACAATCCGCTTCAGTCACTCGATAGCCTACGTTTCAAAGGTGTGAGTTGGGATGAATGGCGCCAGAAAGGGAAAGATGTAAATTCACTTTACACCGATCCGATGTTTGTAAATCCTGAGAAATATGATTTCACACTGAAATCCGGATCTCCTGCCTTTAAACTGGGCTTCACGATTATTGACATGACCAAAGTCGGACCAAGAAACAAATAGAATTCTATTTCCATGATCTCTCGAAGAAAATTCATTCATGCATCATGTCTTTCTGCAACAGCAACAATGGCTGGGCTCGATCAAACAATGGGTTCCGAAAGACAACCTGTACTAAATCCTTTCGAAAATATTAAAGTTCAGCCAACCCTGGCGCAAAGAGCCTGGATGGAACTCAAATACGGCCTATTCATACACTTTGGTCCTAATACCATAAATGGTACCGGATGGGGCGATGGAAAATTCCCCTCAAAAGATGTTGTATTCCCAAAGCTGGATATAAAGCAATGGGCAGCAGTAGCGCGCGATTCCGGGATGAAATACGCGGTACTTACCACAAAACACCACGATGGTTTTTGTTTATGGCCTTCGGATCATACAGATTACTGTATTAAACAATCGCCGCAAGGTATCGATATTGTGGGCGAATTTGTAAAAGCTTTTACAGATGCAGGTGTGAAGCCAGGGTTTTACTATTCAACATGGGACAGGAATTGTTCTTTTTATGACGATGACATTCGCTACGCCGAATATATGCGCAAACAGGTTAAAGAGTTGCTTATAACCTATGGCAATGCGGTTGAATGGTGGTTCGATGGATCTTGGGACAAAGACCATCCTACCAAATCGTGGGAATTTAATCCGAAATGGGAAAAAGACGCAGATTCAGGTTTACTTCATGGGGAATGCTATGAATGGAAAGCTCTTTACGAGCTTATTCATTCTTTACAATCCGATTCCATAGTTTTGCACAATTCGAGCAGCGACCGTCCGGGGGGCATCCGTTACATGCCCTGCGATGCCCGTACTGCCGAACAATTCGATTTTATAATTAGGGAAAAGTTGATCGAACCGGTAATAAACCCCATTATAAACACACCTGAAGGAAAAGTGTTCCTGCCACTAGAATTTGAATCCACACTTTCGCCCAACTGGTTCTGGGACAAGTCCGATTATCATTTTCACCCATCGGTGGCAACCATAACCGACTGGTACATTCGTGCCAGAACCGCCAACGCAAACTTGTTGCTTAATGTCGGACCCAATATGGATGGTCTGATACCTGATTACAACATTCAATTTCTGAAGAAAGTAAGAGAAAAATTAAGCCTATAAATGCAAATTAGCTCGAAAGAAACGATCACATCAGGTTGAAACATTCATGAATATTCAAATGCGAGCAGCCTATAAAACAAATTTGATTGACAGAACTAATATTACCAATTCATATGAGAATAAAACCATTAATTTCAATTTTTCTGTTGTTTATCATTTCTTGCACAAATCAAGAAAGAAGTTCATGGGAATCTGGTCGTTTTACTAAACCGGCAGAAAACCCTATACTTAAAGCTGACAGCACTTTCACGTTTATCTGTCCAGTTCAAAAGAAATCGGTTCAATGGCAAAAGGCCGATGTTTTTAATCCGGCTGCCATTGTAAGGAATGGAAAAGTCTATTTGCTTTTCAGGGCTGAAGACAATAAAGCAGCAGCCTATGCAAACAGAACTTCGCGCATCGGTTTAGCAGTGAGTGACGATGGAATCAACTTTACCAAAATGCCCGAACCGGTTCTGTTTCCGGATACGAGTGCATTCAGACAATACGACTATCCGGGAGGATGTGAAGATCCCAGGATAGTTGAAACCGAAGAGGGACTCTATGTTCTTGCCTATACATCCTGGAACAATAAGGTTGCAAGGCTTACCATTGCTTTTTCAAATGATCTGCTTCACTGGGAGAAAAAAGGGTTGGCCTTTGCGAAAGCCTACAGCGGTAAGTACTTTAATTCATGGTCGAAATCGGGTTCGATTGTTACAAAGTTCGTTAACGACAAACCCGTAGCAGCAAAAATAAATGGAAAATACTGGATGTATTGGGGCGAAGCTTTCATCAATCTTGCATGGTCGGAAAACCTGGTTGACTGGACACCACTGGTAGATGAAAAGGGTGAACTGAAACAGCTCGTCAAGACAAGAAAAAACATGTTTGATAGTAAGCTTACTGAGTGCGGACCTCCCGCATTAATCACCGACGAAGGAATTGTATTGCTCTACAATGGCAAAAATGATGAAGGGGAAAATGCCGACCCTAATTTGCCTAAAGGAACTTACACTGTCGGTAAGGTCGTATTCGATCCCGAAAATATGGAAAAGGTTATTTCCCGTTCGGATAGCTGTTTTTTGAAGCCGACCTTGCCACACGAGGTATCGGGGCAGTATAAATCAGGAACAACTTTTGCCGAAGGATTGGTAAGATTTCAATCGAAATGGTTTTTGTATTACGGAACTGCCGATTCTTTCGTGGGAGTTGCTGTTCATTAATCGTCTGATATTTATTATATTAACACTGTTTTTGTAAATTGCGTTAAAACACATTGCATATTTTATTATATGCCAGTCACGCGATTATTTATTATTTACAGTTCACTGAAAAATGAAAATGTATTGAAAACGAATTAAACTTAACCGGTATAATCATGAAATTCTATTCAGGTAACTTAAAACAAATTTACAAACGAATAATTCTGGTCATTT
>Ga0136636_10000725_pt1 | contig 17845 bp, 17 predicted proteins | sample AntDrymUQ8522106_2_FD_104653 | JGI IMG/M metagenome (GOLD analysis project Ga0136636, IMG submission 104653) | Polar desert sand microbial communities from Dry Valleys, Antarctica - metaG UQ852 (21.06) | ecosystem: Environmental > Terrestrial > Soil > Desert | place: Antarctica: Dry Valley... | reverse complement strand
GCGGAGAGACTGCCGCGCGTTGCCGACGAAACAAAGGCTTCAATCTGCTTTAAGCGATCCATTTGATACCTGAGGTAAAAGATGAAATGATTTTAACCGGCTTTTTATTCAATCGAAATAGCAATAAAATTTGCGGCATCGCATCAATTTATCCATCTTTCAGGAGCCCCCATGAGCCTCAACCTGCCGCAAGGCGTGCAAATTACCGCCCCTCTCCAGCCCGGTTTCGAATCCATTCTGACCCACGACGCGCTGGCCCTGGTCGCCAAGCTGCACCGCGCCTTTGAAGCGCGTCGCCAAGAACTCCTGAAGGCCCGCGTTACCCGCCAGGCCCGCATCGACGCCGGCGAAATGCCTGACTTCCTGCCAGAAACCAAGGGCATCCGCGAAGGTGACTGGAAGATTTCCCCGTTGCCCAAGGCGCTGGAATGCCGCCGCACTGAAATCACCGGCCCGGTTGAAGCCAAGATGATCATCAACGCCTACAACTCAGGCGCTGACTCCTACATGACCGACTTCGAGGACTCCAACAGCCCGAAGTGGGAAAACCAGATTCAAGGCCAGATCAACCTGTATCAGGCGATCCGTCGTGAACTGTCGTTCAAGAACGAGAACGGCAAGGAATACAAGCTGAATGACAAGATCGCCACGCTGCAGATTCGTCCGCGCGGCTGGCATCTCGATGAAAAGCACGTGCTGGTTGATGGTCAACGCGTTGGCGGCGGCATTTTCGACTTCGCCGTCGTCTTCTTCCACAACGCCAAGGAGCAGATCGCGCGCGGCGCCGGCCCGTTCTACTACCTGCCGAAGATGGAAAGCCACCTCGAAGCCCGTCTGTGGAATGACATTTTCGTCATGGCCCAGGACCACATCGGCCTGCCGCTGGGCACCATCAAGGCTACCGTACTGATCGAAACCATTCTCGCCACTTTCGAGATGGAAGAAATCCTCTACGAACTGCGTAACCACTCCGCCGGTCTGAATGCTGGCCGCTGGGATTACATCTTCTCGTGCATCAAGAAGTTCAAGAAGAACAAGGATTTCTGCCTAGCCCAGCGCAGCGCCATCACCATGGAAGTGCCGTTCATGCGCGGCTACGCCCTGGCTTTGGTGCAGGCTTGCCACAAACGCGGCGCGCCGGCGATGGGTGGCATGTCAGCCCTGATCCCGATCAAGAACGATCCGGTTGCTAACGAAAAGGCGCTGGCCGGCATCCGCCACGACAAGACCCGCGACGCCAATGACGGCTTTGACGGCGGCTGGGTGGCGCACCCAGGCCTGGTGCCGATCGCCATGGAAGAGTTCGTCAAGGTCTTGGGCGACAAGCCGAACCAGTGGGAAAAGCAGGTTGCAGGCAATTTCGGCCCGGCCCAGTGGCTCGATTTCCAGCCGGAACAGCCGATCACCGAAGCCGGCCTGCGCAACAACATCAACGTCGGCATCCATTACCTTGGCAGCTGGCTGGCCGGCAATGGTTGCGTGCCGATTCACAACCTGATGGAAGATGCGGCCACCGCTGAAATCTCTCGTTCGCAAGTCTGGCAGTGGGTCGTTTCGCCGAAGGGTATTCTCGACGACGGCCGCAAGGTCACCGTTGAAATGGTCCGCCCGATGATTGCCGAAGAACTGACCAAGGTGAAAACCTTCGTTACCGCCCAAGGCGAAGACACCGCCAGCTACGATCAGGCTGCGGTCATTTTCGACACCATGTCCCTGTCGCCGGAATACCCGGAATTTCTGACCCTGCCGCTGTATGAGGCGATGGCGTAAGTAATACAGAGAAGAAGGAGGTTGAGACTGAAGCGCCAGGGAAACCTGGCGCTTTTTTGTTGCCCTCGGAAAAGTTTTGGTGGCTCTCAAACCAGCCATCACGGTCAACCCGTGATTTTGACCAAATTTTCCCGTCAACCGCAACATTGTTGACTCACGACTCCTCAGCCATACAAATCAATCAACGAATGACAAGATTTGTATAACCGATTGGATAAGCCGAACCGGGTCGTGGCAAAAATTTCCCCTACCCATGGTCGAACCTCACTCGATGCCGGCCATGCCGGCTTCCGGATAACGCTCACCCGCCACAAGGGATGGCTCAAACAGGCTATCGAGTTCGGCGATCTCGGCGACAGTTAGCACGCGATCAACCGCAGCGGCATTTTGTTCAAGATAGGCAAGGCGCCGGGTGCCAGGAATGGGAATCACATACGGGTACTTGGCAAGCAACCAAGCCAGAGCCACCTGAGCATTCGTCAAACGCCGTATTTTGGCAAAGGCAGCAAGTTGCTCGACCAGCAAATGGTTACTCTGTTCCGCCTCGCCTTGAAAGCGCGGGTTGGCTTTGCGGAAGTCGTTTTTTGCCAGTTTTTCGGGGTCGACCGTACCAGTCAGGAAAGCCCGGCCGAGCGGGCTATAGGCGACGAAGCTGGTGCCCAGTTCGGCACAGGTGGCGAGCATTTCGCGCTCCGGGTCGCGCGACCACAGCGAGTACTCGCTTTGCACAGCCGCCACCGGATGCACGGCGACGGCCCGGCGCAGGGTGGCCGGCGAAACTTCGGAGAGACCGATCTGTGCCACTTTTCCGGCTATCACCAGTTCCGCCATGGTGCCGATCATTTCTTCAATCGGCACTTCCGGATTGCGGCGGTGGCAGTAATAGAGATCGATCTGCTCAATACCGAGGCGCTGCAGCGAGGCTTCGCAGGCGCTGCGGATGTAGGTCGGGCTGTTGTCGATGCGCCGTTCGTAATTACCCGGTTCACGCACGATGCCGAATTTGGTGGCGATGACCATTTCCTCGCGCCGTGCCGCCCCGCCCTGCTGAATGAATTGCCCGAGCAGGCTCTCGTTGTGACCAAAGCCGTAGGTATCGGCGCTGTCGAAAAAATTGTAGCCCCGCTCCAGCGCGCCGGCCAGGGTGAGCAGGGACTGGGCATCGTCAGCCTCGCCATAGAATTCAGACATGCCCATGCAGCCCAGGCCGAGGGCGGAAACGGTTTTTCCGGTGGCGCCTAATAGTCGATGTTTCATCAGGAAAGTCCTTTTTTGCGGCGTATTAATTTGGACTGGAAGCGCTACGCCGGACGCGTCAATCCCCGGCCAATAACGGCTTGGGCTTAGAATACGAGCCAGCGTCCCATGCAACAATTCATCAAATTATTGATGCGTTACTGAATTACTCTCAACAATATGATCCGTACCAGTCTGAACGATCTGCAAGCCTTCGCCGCCGTCGCCCGCCTGCGCAGTTTCCGAAAAGCGGCCAGCGAAATGAATGTTTCACCCTCTGCCCTCAGCCACACCCTGCGCGGGCTGGAAACCCGGTTGGGAGTTCGTCTGCTCAACCGCACAACACGCAGCGTGGCGCCGACTGAGGCGGGCCTGTGCCTGCTGACGCAACTCGTGCCGGCGTTGTTCGATATTGATTGCGCGCTCGACGAGGTCAACGCCTTTCGCGATTCGCCGGTCGGCACCTTGCGCATTAACGCCCCGCGCGCCGCCGTCGATTATGTGCTGGCCCCGCTGGCCACGCGCTTCCTGCGCCAGAACCCTGGCATGCGGCTGGAGATCGTCACCGACAACACGCTGGTGGACATCGTCGCCGCCGGTTTCGATGCCGGCGTCCGTTTCGGCGAACGCCTTGCCCAGGACATGATCGCCCGGCCCATCGGCCCGGCGCAGCGCTTTGTAGTGGTCGGCTCGCCGGCCTATCTGGCGGAATTTGGCACGCCGCAAACGCCGCAGGCATTGACCGGCCATCGCTGCATCCGTATCCGCTTTCAAAATGACGAACTTTATCGCTGGGAATTTTCACGCGGCAGCGAGAAGGTCGAGGTGGAAGTCGACGGCCCACTCGATGCCGGCGAAATGCCGTTAATGATTCAGGCGGCCGAAGACGGCATCGGCCTTGCCTACGTCTATCAACAAGCCGCTGCCGCAGGTCTGGCCGCTGGGCGCTTGTGCAGCGTGCTGGATGACTGGCGCCCCAGCGAGCCGGGTTTTTTCCTCTACTACCCGAGCCGCCGCCTGGCACCAGCGGGTTTGCGGGCGTTTATTGACTTGCTCAAGACCCCGGAGGCGACGGCTTTAGTAGTGGACTGAAATCAGCACACGGAGGCTGCATTTATTTCCTGCCGACTCATGATTGGCTGTTTGGCGAATGCTGCGGTCGACCGGCAAAAAATGACAAAACCCAAGGCCCGTCGCGAGCAGTCAGGGAAGCCCATGATTGCCCCTGCGGGTTAAATAATGACAAGTTAAACCCCACCCTAAAATAATCCGAGCGAATCCCCCATGGAAATCCTCATCGACATCATCCTGAAAGCTGGCCGCTCGGCGGTTGAGCTTTCGCTCTTCGTGCTGCTGCCGGTGATGGTCGTCATGCTGTCGCTGATGCGCCTGCTTGAAGCGCGGGGCGTGCTCGACTGGGTGGTTGTCAAGCTAGCGCCGGTATTGAAGCCGGTCGGGCTGACCGGGCTGGGCGTTTTTGCCGCTTTGCAGATCAATTTTGTCAGCTTCGCCGCACCAATGGCAACATTGACCATGATGGAACAGCGCGGCGCTTCTGACCGCCATATTGCCGCGACGCTGGCGATGGTTTTCGCCATGGCGCAGGCCAATGCGGTTTTCCCGATGATCAGCATGGGCCTACATTTGGGCACGACGCTGCTCTATTCGCTGATTGGCGGCCTGGTCGCAGCGGCCGCCACCTATTACCTCTTTGGCCGTCATCTGTCGGCGGATGAAGCATTGCTGGATGAAACCCTGCCGCACCCCGTGGCCGAAAGCGGCAAGGGCGTGCTCGACGTGATCAATCGGGCTGGTGCTGAAGCTTTCCGCATCGCCGTCGGCGCCATTCCGATGCTGGTTTTATCGCTGGTCGTCGTCACCGCGCTGCGCACATCCGGCGCCATCGACAGCCTGACCCGCTGGCTTGCCCCGCTGCTAACCGCTGCTTCCATCGACAGCGCCCTGATCCTGCCTAGCCTGACCAAGTACCTCGGCGGCGGCACGGCGATGATGGGGGTGATGGACGAAATGCGCCGGGCCGGCCAGATCAGCGCCGAACTGCTCAACGCCAGCGCCGGCTTCCTGATTTCCCCCTTCGACCTGCCCGGCGTCGCCGTGCTGATTTCTGCCGGCCGCCGCGTTGCCGCGGTCTGGAAACCCGCCGCCCTCGGCGCTTGCGTCGGTATTGCCGGGCGCACCATCGGCCATATTCTGACCCCCTGAAAGAGGCTCGCCATGCTCTCCGCCCTGACCCAATTGCTCATCTTTCAACTCGCTGGCGAGATCATCGCCCGTGGCCTCAACCTGCCGGTGCCCGGCCCGGTGCTTGGCATGCTTTTCCTCTTCGTCGCGCTCGTTATCCGTGGCGGCCCGGGTAAGGATCTGCAAACGACCAGCCAGACGTTATTGCAACACCTCTCGCTGCTTTTCGTCCCGGCCGGCGCAGGCATCATGGTGCACTTGCATCGCGTCGCCAGCGAATGGCTGCCATTGCTGCTTTCACTATTGGTCAGCACGTTGGCCACGCTGGTGGTCACAGCCCTGGCAATGAAACTCTGCCAGCGCGCCCCCGCTACCAGCGGAGAACAACCATGACCGCGCCGATCAACGAAATCTGGGTCTATCTTTCGGCCTCGCCATTGCTCGGGCTAACCATCACGCTGCTCGCCTACCAGGGCGCTTTCTGGCTCTACCAGCGTTCCGGCTGCAACCCGTTGGCCAACCCGGTGTTGATCGCCGTCACCGTTTTAGTGGTTTTTTTGACGTTGACCGCAACATCCTATGAAACCTACTTCGCCGGCGCCCAATTTGTCCATTTCCTGCTCGGCCCGGCCACCGTGGCGCTCGCCATTCCCCTTTACACGCAGTTTCACCGCGTCCGCGCCATGTGGTTGCCGGTGGCGGTCGGCCTGGTCGTCGGCAGTTTGACCGCGACTATTTCGGCGGTGCTGGTCGGCCGCCTGTTCGGCGCCAGCTTATCCACCCAGCTCTCGCTCGCCCCCAAATCGGTCACGACGCCAATTGCCATGGGCATTGCCGAGCGCATCGGCGGCATTCCCTCACTCACTGCTGTGCTCGTTATCATCACCGGCATCCTTGGAGCCGTTGGGGCGCGCTATGTTTTCGATGCGATGAAACTGCGCGACCCGGCCATCCGCGGCTTCGCCATCGGCGTCGCCTCGCACGGCATCGGCACAGCGCGGGCCTTTCAGGTCAATGAACAAAGTGGCGCCTTTGCCGCGCTGGCGATGGGGCTGAATGGGGCGCTCACCGCCATCCTCGTGCCCTTGATTGCCGGCTGGCTGACCGGGCCATAAGGACTGCTGCGGTCAACCACCAAAAGCGGCCAAAATCCCTGCCCGGTCAAGTAAGGGTATCTACCAATGGCCGAGGGCCCACGGTAAGCAAAGAATAGCCCAATGTTCTTACGTCCCCCACCCGCCCCCGCGAAACAGACTTGGCTCTGGCTTGCCCCCTATGCCGCCATTGGTATATTTGCCCTCGCCATGCTCATTGTCACGGCGCTGCTCCAGTGGCGCGAGCAGGATACCGCCCGCTCAGCACTGGAAGGCGACATGCATTGGGCTGAGCGGACGATTGAAAGTCGCCTGCATGGCCATCTCGATTTTCTCGCCGCGCTTGGCCGCGAGCTGGAGTTCAAGCAACTGACCTACGAAGCCTTTCAGGTCCGCGCCAGTCGCTATGTGCGCGACAATCCGGAACTTGATGCGATCATTTGGGTAAGCACCGAGGGCAAAGTCGACTGGGTATCGCCCAATGAAGCCACCGCCACCTTTGTTGGCGAACAGTTCAACGACAGCCGACTGCTTGCCTTGCAGGAAGCGCTGCGCACCCGGCGACCGCTGTTTTCACAGAACTATCCAAATGCCAACCAGCGGCCAGCCAACGATCTGATTCAGCCAGTACAACAAGGCAGTGCCGACATCGGTGCCTTTATCGCCATGCAGTCGCTGGAAACTCTGTTGCGCGCCACCTTGCCAGCCGCCTTCACGGCTCGCTACAGCCTGACCGTGGTCGACGCCGAAGATAGAGAAATTTTCCGCAACTCCACCGTCAAGCCGACCGACCGGCAGATTTCCGGCAAGATCAGACTCGACCTGCCAAACAACCAGCTCGGCCTCAACATCGTCGCCTACCGCGGTGGCGGCGCCTGGCTGCCGTTTGTGCCAGCCGGCCTGATTGTTTTCCTGACGCTGATCGCCACCGCCACCCTCGTTCAACTGCGCCGACACGCGCATCACCGGGCCGAAACCGAAGAAAAGCTGCGCGCCGCCTACGCCTTTCGCCACGCCATGTCGCAATCGCTGATCACCGGCATGCGGGCGATTGATCTCGAAGGGCGGATCACCTTCGTCAATGCCGCTTTTTGTCGGATGACCGGCTTCGATGAAAGCGAACTGGTCGGTATCGCGCCGCCCTACCCCTACTGGCCGGCGGAAGAGTTCAACAAACTGCAGAACAACGTCAACCAGGCGCTGGCCGGCCAGGCGCCGACGGCCGGTTTCGAGATGCGCATCATGCGCAAAAACGGCGAACGCTTCGACGTTCGCCTTTACTTCTCACCGCTGATCGACAGCAATGGCGTGCAAATCGGCTGGATGGCCTCAATGAATGACATTACCGAGCCTAAGCGCGCCCGGGTTGAACTCGAACGAGCTCACGAACGCTTTGTCACGGTCATTGATGGCCTCGATACGGCAGTGCACGTAACCGACGTGTCGACCGGCGAAATCCTTTTTGCCAATCGCGCCTTCCAGCACATTTTTGGCTTCAACAGCGTCGGCCGCGATTCCGCGCAAGTCACTGCTGCTTGTCACCCACCGCCGGAAGCACTGATTCGCGATTTAGAGACATTGCACCCGGACGACCTGCCTTGCGAGGTTTTCGACGGCGAAATCCAGCACGCTCTGTCCGGCCACTGGTACCACCTGCATGAACGCGCCATTCGCTGGATGGACGGACGGACCGTGCGCGTCCAGGTCGCTGCCGACATCACCGACAAGAAGCACATCGACGAGGTCAATCTGCAGCAACAAAAACGCCTGGAACAAACCTCGCGCCTGATCACCATGGGGGAAATGGCCTCCTCGCTTGCCCACGAATTGAACCAGCCGCTCTCGGCCATCGCCAATTATTGTGCTGGCTGCGTCAAGCGCATGCAAGCCGGTAACTACAAGTTTGAAGACCTGCTCGCCGCCATGCAAAAAGCGGCTGAACAAGCCGAGCGCGCTGGCAAGATCATCCGCCGTATGCGTGACATGGTGAAAAAAAGCGACCCGAAATGCCTGCCGGTTTCGCTGCATGAACTGGTCGACGAAACCCGTGCCTTTGCCGACATTGAGGCGCAGCGCACCGGCACGCAGATCACCGTCGGTATTCCGGAAAATTTGCCTCGAATTGTCGTCGACCGCATCATGATCGAACAGGTGCTGCTCAATCTGGTGAAAAATGGCATCGAAGCGATGAACGATGTGCCCTTCGACCGCCGTCACCTGAGCATTCAGGCCAAAGTAATCGACGAGCGCATGCTCGAAGTTGCGGTGGCTGATCACGGTCATGGCTTGGCAGAGGAGGATATGGAAAGGATTTTTGCCCCGTTCTACACCACCAAGCCGGATGGCATGGGCATTGGTCTCGCCATCTGCCGCTCGATCATCGAGTTTCACCAGGGGCGGCTATGGGTTGAAGCAGGACGCGACGGCGGCACCATCTTCCGCTTCACCGTACCGATTGAAGAAAAAGAGGAATGAGATGACACAAACTATTTTTGTCGTCGACGATGACGAAGCCATGCGCGACTCGATGACTTGGTTGCTTGAAGGCGAAGGCTACAAGGTCACCTGTTTCGACTCAGCACAGAGCTTTCTCGCCGCCTGGCGCGACCACATGCGCGGTTGCATTGTGCTCGACGTCCGCATGCCCGAAATGAGCGGCCTGGAATTACATGAACGGCTCGACAGCCTCGGCTCGCAACTGCCGATCATCTTCGTCACCGGCCACGGCGACGTGCCGATGGCCGTGGCCGCCCTGCAGCGCGGCGCCTGTGATTTCATCGAAAAGCCCTTCCACAATGAAGAGTTGCTCTCCCGTATCGAACGCGCCCTCGAACTCGACACCCAGATTGCTACGCGGCGTAAACACAACGACGCCATCTCGCACCGCCTGAATCAGCTCACCCAGCGCGAAAGCGAAGTGATGAAACTGGTCGTCGTCGGCAAATTAAACAAGCAGATTGCCGACGAACTGGACATCAGCATGAAAACAGTCGAAGCGCACCGCGCCCGCGTCATGGAAAAAATGGGCGTACGCACCCTGGCCGAACTGGTCAAGGCGGTGATGACAGTTAATTAAACTTGCGACTCAGAACTGAATGATGTCGCTATCGTTCGAGTTGTAACCACCCGGGTAGAAAGCTTGCCCACGGATTTCCTTCCGGCGCAGCAGTTTTTCCTGAACCTTTGCTGGCAAGTCGGTAAACAAGATGATGCCCTTGGTGATCAGCAATTCGATCGTATCTTCAATGGCGCGGACAAAATCCCGATCCAGCTCGGAGAGCTCATTTTGCCGCCAGCGCTCGTGAATGAACTGTAGCACATCGGCATTATCCGCCGGCAAGGCCTCCTGGGCATGACCCAGCGGCATCGGGTGCAGTTCGCAAATCTGTCCTGCACTGTTTCTTGCCACGTAAAGCATGCCAGCACCTCCTGTTAGTCAGCAACGAAGTCTGCATCAGGCAGCCATCGATTGCAATTGGCCGAATGATGAAGTCAGACAATATACAGCCAGCGATTAAGCGGCCAAATAAGCGTTCAGTAGTTTTTAACCGGCACTTTGGGTGGCATTTTGGGCGTACCGAAATAGCCAGTCGACGGCGCCTTGAAACCAACAGCCTTTCCCTTGTCATCGAAAATAATCTGCGTCGACTGCTCTTTAGGTATTTTTCGATTAGCGGTTATCTCAAGTGTTGCCGACCGGGGCGCCGGTGCTTGACGATCAACCTCACTCCGCACAATACGTACCCGCTCCGACGCAATGCGCTTATCGACCGCCTCAGTTGAGACGCCACGCTCAACGAGTTTTTCACGCATTTCGAGCAGGTTTTCCAGTTCCTTGGACATTCGTACCGAACGCCGTGGCTCACCCCATTTTTCCTTGGGCTGACTGGCGGCAATGTTGAACTCCTCCGGATTCGTCACCATCCGGGCAATATTCAGATGATTGAAACGCATCGCCCACTCCAGCGCGCCATCTCCCCAATCATTTTTTGGGCTGCGGTCGGCGCCCTTTTCGAGCAGTTTGCGCGCCAGATCCTCCCGCCCTTCATAAATCGCCATCATCAATACCGTCGAGCCGTTGGTGCTCTGCGCCTCGATATCGGCCCCCTGATCGATCAGATAATCTGCCGCCTCGGCATGCCCGGCAAACACCGCGTAATGCAGCGCCGACCACTGGCGATTCGGTGCATTAATACGTGCCCCCCGATCGAGCAGCCATTTGACTGCCGACAGATTGCCGCGCCAGGCAGCCAGTGCAATCGCCGTTTCGCCGTTGCCATTCATCCGGTTGATATCTGCCCCGCGCGAAATAAACAGCCGCATCAGTTCGAGATTACCTTCCCAAGCCCCGATCATCAGTCCGGAACCAATCCGGCTGCCCATGAAATCGGGTGGCAAGCCGGCATCCAGCCAGGCTTCAGCCTGCCCGAGATCACCGACCTCCATACTGACCGCGAAAGCCGTCGGTGTCGGGAAAGCCAGCTTGTCGGCCGACCACGCCAGCGGCAAAATCAGCCCCATCCCGATTATCATTGCCGCCAGTTGCATTCGCGCCGACGGCTTTATTGTTCGCTTCATCAACCGGTTCATTAATATTTCCATCTCACAGGCCAGCCCGCATTTTCTCATGACCCGGACCAATTGCCGGCTAACACTGGCCCTTGCACTCTCGCTGCTGTTGCACCTCGCACCATTCCTTGAAATGCTGCTGCAACCACCGCCCAAGCCGGCACCGCCCCCGCCGCTGCAGGCCAAACTCCGCCCCCCGCCCAAATTGCCAGCACAAATCCCCCTTGTCTTGGCAAAGCCTATGCCGGCAGCAGCGCCCACCAAAGCCCCCCCGGCCCAAAAAGTTCTGACCGCGCCGACTGGCCGCAGAAACTGGCAAGATGAAATTCGCCGGCAATTCCGCCAGCAAGACGAGCGCCAAGAGTTTTATCCCATCGAAGCGATCGCTCAGGGGATCGAAGGCGAGGCACTGATTCTGCTGATCCTAGACCCAAGCGGCCAGGTCGTTGCCGCCCGAATCGAACAAAGCAGTGGCCAGCGCATTCTGGACGATGCAGCCCTGCGAGCCGTCCGCGCCCTGCGCTCACTACCCACTGACGCCCCGCGAGAAACCTTGCTACCTGTGCGTTTCAGGCTACGCTAAGGCACCAGAAACGCGAACGATTTCCAATCCCCAATCCCCAATCCCCAATCCCCAATCCCCAATCCCCAATCCCCAATCCCCAATTTCTGGATGCCCTATAATCAAAGCCGTTAGCTGACTAACGAACAACTAACAACTAACACCAACAATAACATCACGCCACTCGGGGAATCCATCATGAACAACTTGAGTTCGTTACGTGTATCAACACGCATGCAACTACTGGTCGGCTTAACATTGGCAGGCCTGTTAATTCTTTGCTTCACCGCCTTGCTACAGCTCAAGTCCAGCATGCTGGATGACCGGAAACAGAAAACGCAAAATGTGGTTGAAGTCGGTGTGGGCATCCTTTCCCACTATCAGAAACTTGCGGCAGATGGCAAGCTCTCTGAAGAAGAAGCTAAAAATGCCGCCCGGGAAAGCTTGCGACAACTGCGCTACGGCAGCAACGATTACTTCTTTGTGGTCGACACCACTCACAAATACATCCTCCTCCCCACCAAGCCCGAGTTTGAAGGCTTGGACAAGGCCGACATGAAGGATGCCAACGGCAAATTTCTGCTTCAGGAGCTGGTCAAGGCAGCCAAAGCCGGTGGCGGCTTTGTCGATTACTGGTTCGCCAGGGCTGGCCAGCCAATAGCCGAGCCGAAACTCTCCTACGCCACACTATTCGCCCCCTGGAACTGGGTCATCGGCACCGGTATTTACATTGACGATATTGATCGTGAGTTCAAGAATGATGCCCTGCTGCTCGGTGGCATCTCGCTTGGCCTGCTATTGCTACTCAGCCTGGTCGGCTGGCAGATCGGCCGCAGCGTGGTACAGCAACTGGGCGGCGAACCCGGCGATGCCGCTGAAATCATGCGCAGCGTCGCCGCTGGCGACCTCACCGCCAGCCTTGAAAACACCCGCCCAGGCAGCCTGTTGAATGCATTGGGAGGCATGGTTGCATCATTGCGTCAGTTGGTCAGTGAAATCAACCAGGATGCTAATAGCCTGGTGGGCAATGCCGCCCAGATCGCCCGGGCTTCCGATGAGGTGGCGCGCGCCGCGGAGCATCAAGCTGATTCAACCTCGGCGATGGCCGCAGCCATCGAGGAACTGACAGTCAGTTCCAACCACATTTCCGACAGCGCCCGCGAAACCGCCCGCGAAACCCAGGAGGCTGTCGAGCTTTCCGGCCAGGGTGCGGATCGAGTCCATCTGGCATCGCAAGCCATTCAAAAAATCTCAGACACGGTGACTGACGCCTCGGGCCGCATTCGCGCCCTGGAAGAACGCGCCAAGCAGATTTCATCAATCGCCAACGTGATCAAGGATATTGCCGGCCAGACCAACCTGCTGGCCCTAAATGCCGCCATTGAAGCAGCGCGCGCCGGCGAACAGGGGCGTGGCTTTGCGGTTGTTGCCGACGAGGTGCGCAAACTAGCCGAACGCACCGCCTCGGCGACGACCGAAATTGAGCAGATGATTACCGGCATCCAGGGTGAAACCATTGGCGCTGTCGAAGCGATGGATGCTGCGTTGCCCGAGGTTCAGGAAGGCGTACAACTGGCGACCTCCGCCTCCAATTCACTACGGGCGATTCAGGATGGGGCACGTCGCACGTTAACGCGGGTTGGCGAGGTGGCCGATGCGACGCAAGAGCAAAGTAGCGCCAGCACCTCAATTGCCCAGCGCGTTGAGCAAATTGCCAATATGGTGGAAGAAACGACTACGACCATTCGCGGCACGGCTGAAACGGCGCATCAGCTGGAAAAAATTGCCAACAGCCTGAAGCAGCAGATAGGCAAGTTCCGGGTTTAACGAGAGGCCGGCGGGGCTAAATCGCTCCGCTGGCTCTCAATTCGGCAATGTTCGCCATGGAATAACCCAGTTCCGCCAGCACCTCATTAGTATGGGCGCCGAGTTCCGGCCCAACCCACTCGGTGCTACCCGGGGTTGCGGAAAGTTTGGGCACGATGCCGGGCATACGGAATTCTTTGCCATCCGGCAACCGAGCCGATTCGATCATCTGCCGGGCAATGAATTGTGGGTCAGAAAACATGTCGACCGCAGCATAAACGCGCGAGGACGGCACTTCGGCCTCGGCCAGAATCGCCAACACCTCGGCTTCATCAAGCGTCGCACACCAGGCGTCGATCAAGGCATACACCTCATCACGCCGCGCATCGCGCCCGGCGTTATCGGCCAGCCCCGGATCTTCGGCCAGATCGGCGCGCTTCATCGCCAGCATCAGGCGTTTGAAAATTGCATCGCCATTCGCCCCGATCGTTACATGCTTGCCGTCCTTCGTCGTATGCGTGTTCGACGGCGTAATGCCGGGCATGATGTTGCCGGTGCGCTCACGAATAAAACCGAAAACGTCGAACTCTGGAACCATTGATTCCATCATCGCAAAAATGCCTTCATAGAGCGCCACATCCACCACCTGCCCGGCGCCGCCATTCACCTCTTTATGGCGCAAGGCCATCAACGCGCCAATCGCCCCCCACAAGGCGGCAATCGAATCACCAATCGAAATCCCGGTGCGTACCGGCGGGCGGTCGGGAAAGCCAGTGATGTAGCGCAGGCCGCCCATCGATTCACCCACCGCGCCGAATCCCGGCTGATCTTTATAAGGCCCGGTCTGGCCGAAGCCGGAAAGCCGCACCATGACCAAACCGGGGTTATCTGCCTTGAGTGCCTCCCAACCCAGGCCGAGCTTTTCCAGCACACCGGGGCGAAAATTTTCCACCAGAATATCGGCTTCGGCGATCAGTTTGCGCACGAACTCGCGGCCATCGGGATGTTTAAGATTGGCCGTCACCGACTTTTTATTGCGCGCCTGGACGTACCACCACAGCGAGGTGCCTTCGTAAAGTTTGCGCCATTGGCGCAAAGGATCGCCCCCATCGGGAGATTCCACCTTGATCACCTCGGCACCAAACTCGGCCATGATGCGTGTGCAAAACGGCCCGGCAATCAGCGTTCCCAGTTCAACCACCTTCAAGCCAGCCAGCGGTTTGGGTGCGCATTTGGGTATTTGGCTCATCTCAAGGTTCCCAATGTTCGATTGCTAATTTTTGCCCAAAAAGACGGTCGACCGTAGCAATCACCTTTTGCGGCGCGCCACTGGTCGCCACCGTCAAGCGCCCCTGCCCGCCGCCCAACAAACCGGCCGCGGCGAGCAATCGATCCAACTGCCGCGCCACCGGCTCACCGGTATCGAGCAGATGAACACCCGCCGGCATGCGTTGGGCAATGGCCTTAGCCACCCAGGGAAAGTGCGTGCAACCGAGCACCACCACATCGGCCCCCGCCGCCGCCAGGGGTGCGACAAAAACATCAAGCAAAGCCGCCACGTCGGGGCTATCCGGCCCCTGCATTTCAATCGCCTCCGCCAGCCCCGGGCAGGCTTGGGCCACCAGCTTCAGATGATTGGCGTGATTACCGACCAGGCGTTGAAAACGCTCGCTCTCCAAAGTCCGGGTCGTCGCCAGCACACCAATGACGCCGGTTTTGCTCAAGGCGGCCGCCGGTTTCACCCCCGGCTCCAGCGCCACAATCGGTAAGGCAGTCACCGCACGAATCGCCTCCGCCGCCGCCGCCGTTGCTGTATTGCAGGCGATCACCAGCGCCTTGGCCCCGCGTTTGGCCAAGGCCTGGGCGATCAGGACACCACGCTCCTTGAGGAAAATTTCCGGACGATCACCGTAGGGCAAGAAACGGGTATCGGCAAAATAGAAAAAGTCCTCCTGCGGCAGCCGATCGCGCAACGCGCGCAACACCGTCAGGCCACCAAGGCCGGAATCAAAAACAGCGATTGCAGCGGCTTTCAAAAGCAGCGCCGAGCAGCACGCTCAGATGGTGCGACAAAACTCAAGAGGAAGACCGCTCGGCCGGATCTCCATTGACCGTCGCCGGCGGCTTCGGCGGCAGAATGGTGTGACGCAGGTTGAACAAATAGCTGGCGGTAGCGAGCAGACCGGCGATAAAACCCAAAATATTCTTTAGCTCGGCATCCATCATGGAATCAGGCACGAACAATATCCACCAGGCTGCGACCATGGCACCAATCAGGAACCCTCGAATCAACACCCAGCGACGTACTTTTCTCTGGCGCAGCAGAAGCTCTTCTTGACTAATAGATACTGGAACTGGTTCTGAACTCATGACAAGGATCACAAATGGAGTAAGGAGAGCGGCGATTCTACTTGAAATAAAGAAGCGCCTCCCTTTGCGGCAAGCCCCTCTCAATTCCAGTTGATGAATTCGGCCAGGAGCTTTGAATGGGCATTCGGATTTGCCAGCCTAATTTATGCGCATCACTGGCGAGGTCAATGTACGCTTGCTTACATACGGGATTCCCGTATAATTTCTTCGTGCGCACCGTCATCGAAACCCCGACATTTCAAAAGTAAGCCGAAAAGCTGTGGGGTGAAGCGGAGCGTCTGGAATTCATCAATTGGATTGCGGCAAACCCGCTCTCCGGTGACGTGATTCCCGGCGCAGAAGGGGCGCGTAAAGTGCGTTGGGGTCGTGCAGGCTCTGGCAAGCGTGGTGGCGTGCGTGTAGTTTACTTTAACCTGACCGAGCAAGGCGTTTTGGTGCTAATGATGATTTACGCCAAGGCGGCGCAAGCCAACGTTTCGCCCGGCAATATTGATAAGGCGGTGTGACATGGATATTGAAAAAATTGCCTTAGCGATTGAGGCAGATGCTGGCATGGGATTGCCTGACGTTCGACAGGCACTGAAAGAGGCGTCCGAAGGAGTCGGTCGCGTGTCGCAGGTTAAACTCTCGGCAGCAACCGAAGCACGGCAAAAAGTTGGCATGTCACAAACGCAGTTCGCCAAGCTGATGGGCGTGTCGGTTCGTACTTTGCAAGACTGGGAACAAGGCCGACACAAGCCATCTGGCGCGGCCAGAACCTTGCTGCGCATCGCGTCAATGAATCCGGACGCGGTGCTGGCTGCGGCCTAATGTCTTAGCTTCACCGACAAATATAATAAGTTTAGCGATTAGCAGATGGTGAGGATTGGACGAAAATCGCAACGAACAGACTTGATCATTTCCAATCCCTAAACATTGAAGCTTCGGGTAACGGCTGGATGCACCCAGAGCAAGTGGCTGAACGTATTGGTTCTACTTTGTCAGATTCATTCCAAGCCATCGTTGTTTGCCATCTGCATACAAGGTGGATTTATTCCTGTCCGTGCGAACTATTAAACGCTGAGGTTTACATTCCCGCCGGTAACGCTGATCGAAACCCCGCTCGCCACATCGCCAGCCTTAAGCTCACCCTGCACGGTGTAAAGCTCAAATCCATCGCCCTGAGTCAAGGCGCGATTAATCTCGGTCAGGCTTTTATCGATATCCTGCAAGTCACGCTTGGTTTCTTTCCCGGCGTGGGCGAGTTTTGCCTTCAACATGCCCAGCACCTCTTTCAGGAGCTTTTTGGCATCGAGCAGCGCCGCACGCAAACTCTGATCGCCATCATCCGGCGCGGCGCTTTTACCGTTCGCTTGACTCTTGCTGGAGACACCCGGCAAAGCGGATTTTTCACTGTCGCTGGAATGAGCCTCACCCGATTTTTCGGCATAATCTTGGCTCACCACGCTCGGGTCTGCACCGTTTGCAGCAGCCGCCTCGGCAGCAAGTGCGTCCGGCGCAGCATCGGTCGAATTTGCTGGCTCTGATTCGCCAGCACTATTATTTGCCGCGACATTGGGCGCTACGTCATCGCCGCCACCGCTGCCACCTGAACCGAGATTTTTGGCGGTGCCGACAAGTTCCTTGGCAATACTCTTCAACTCACGGGCAAGGATTTTGGCCTGCTCCGGGCTGGCGTGTAACAGCATCGCCTTCAAAGCATCAAGGCGCTGTTTCAGCATCGCAACCTTATTCGTCACCATTTGCTTCGCCATCGCTCTCGGGCTGGGCACCGCCTTCAGGGCCTCCTGCATGTCACTCAGTCGATTTGCCTGACGGCTCTCGGCCCGTTTAGCCAACTCGTTAGTCACCTCGGCATTCGTGGATGCCCGAAAACCTATCGAAACACGACTTCGCCTTGAAGCACTCAAGTCCATTTTGGACCTCGCTTTAAACCATTTGTACTATTAACGGCACGGCAAAGCAAAAGTTGATCGGCATGGGCGCGCTTACTGTAACAGCCGCAGCAATCAGCGACAGGCCCGGTTTTTGGCTGTTTTTCAGGGTTGACCGTAGCAATCACCTTTTGCGGTGCGCCGCTGCTCGCCACCGTTAAGGAACTACTGATTTATTCGTCATCCCCGCGCAGGCGGGGATCCAGGAAAAACAAGGCGCTGGATCCCCGCCTGCGCGGGGAAGACGAATAAATCAGTAGTTCCTTAACGGTGGCGAGCAGCGGCGCACCGCAAAAGGTGAT
>Ga0136636_10000724_pt1 | contig 17866 bp, 8 predicted proteins | sample AntDrymUQ8522106_2_FD_104653 | JGI IMG/M metagenome (GOLD analysis project Ga0136636, IMG submission 104653) | Polar desert sand microbial communities from Dry Valleys, Antarctica - metaG UQ852 (21.06) | ecosystem: Environmental > Terrestrial > Soil > Desert | place: Antarctica: Dry Valley... | reverse complement strand
TTTCATTTTTCCAATACTTTCTGCCAATTTCTGAGGAGTAATCTGTAAAGTGGCACCAACCCGGCCACACTTGTCCTGTGTAATATTTACCATCGCTATACTTTATAAATGCGTCTGCTTTTACACCTCTGTCAAATGCCGCTGCACCAGGAACAACTTTGATACCTGGATCAACTATCACCGTAGTTTTAAAACCCATTTCTTTCAACTTATCTGTAAGGGCACGAGGGTTTGGAAAACGTTCTTTGTTCCAGGTAAATAACTGGTATTTATCCATGTAATGTATATCCAATGTTATACCATCTGCAGGTATTTTTTTCTCACGCAATGTTTGTGCAATGCGCAATACTTCTGTATCAGGATAATAACTGTACCGGTTTTGCTGGTAACCAATGCTCCACAATGGTGGCATTTTCATACGACCCGTAAGTGATGTATATGACTTCACGATATCACCTACTGTTTTGTGGTAAATAAAATAATAATTCATTTCGCCACCACGAGCTGCAAACGATGAAAATCGATCGTTGCTAGCCCCAAAATTAAAATCTGACTGAAAAGTATTATCCAAAAAAATGCCATAATTCATATTGTGGTGTATTCCAATATAAAATGGTATAGTTGTATAAATAGGATCTTGCCCCGCAAGGTATCCATATGCATCAGTATTCCAGTTAGTGTAACCGTTTCCTTTTCTATCAAGGTCGCCGGTTTTCTCCCCCAGACCAACAAAGCGCTCACCTTCCTGCATTTTCTTGTAAGTAGTTACTTCTTCATTTACCCAAGAAGTAGTTAATCCTTTTTCATCTTCACTTATAACAATGCCTTCATTATTATAAAATGTAACGGAGTATGGCTTTTTTGTAAATACCGCCTTTAATGAATCTGTAACGATGGTAATGTCATTAGCGGTTTGCGTAATGATAGCTTTTGTTTGAATTGGTTCCGCAATAACTGCGTAGGAAAAATCTTTTTTCAAAGCTTGTTTATCCATTCGGATGCGGATGATGGATGGACTATAAACCATTGCTTCAATAAAAGCTGCATCAGTGCTGATTAACAAATTTTGCCCGCTAATTTTCACCGTTTTTACATTACCGGTTTCTTTAAGGTTTGTTTGTGCTGAGGCACTTTTTATATTTATACAAAAAAGTAAAAACGGCAAAATAGATGGTAGTAACTGGAGTGATTTCTTAATGAGCATATTCATATGTACAATTTTTTTTGAATAATTAGCAATGCATAACGGTCATACAATTTCGCCAAACAGTTTTGAAATTAAAAATAAAAAGCCAGGTGAATTAGAGCCTGGCTTTTTGATAAACATTTATATAGATCAATTAATTTATTCTTACTGTTTGGGCATACTCATCAAGCGTAATGGTATATGTACCAGAGGTAGCCGGTGTTTTAAAATTGTTATTACCATCCCATCTAATTCCTCTTGTAATACCGACAGCATTTGACTGCCCGCTATTATCTTCATAATCCAATACTTTATTGGTTGCACTTGGCCAATCGTTACCTGATAAGAATTTTATGTCTTTGTTTGCTAACAACCCAAGGGTGATTGTCCAAACGCCATTGCCTGCATAGGTCATTGTGGGAGAAGTTCCCGGAGACCATACCGGCCCAGCTGTCATCCCGTCTCCTACAACCCTCATCTCTGAGGCAGGAGTCAGATCAAAATTAGGATTTACAGCATCGCTACCATCCCAGATAGATCTCATTCTTCCGTTTGCTCCAGTCCATTTAAAATTATCAAATCCAGATCCGGGATCAATTACCATTTTGCCATTTGCTGGATTTACAGCAAACCATCTGTGTAAATTATTTGCACTATTATTCCAATCGTTTCCATCATGAAATTTAAATTCATTATTAGTATTCATGTTTGCGAGTAATATAAATCTGTTTACACCTGTGTAATTCATTTTTGTAGCAGGTTGGCTCCACCCTTGAAAATTACCGATCATTCCCATACCACCGATACCATTAGATATCGCAGACTGTAAAAAATATTTTTTGTTTGCAAGATCAAAAGTTATCCTGTAAATGCCGGTAGTTGCAATAGATATATTGTTTTCGTTGTTATCCGTTATGTTTCCAAGCGGTAAAGTAGGATCTTGCCCCCAATCAATTGCACCTGGAAAAGGTGGCCAATTTTGACCATTTACAAATTTTATATCGTTTCCACCTGTAAGTCGGATGTATGTATAAAAAGTGCCTGGGAATCTATTGTCCTCCAACATCCTTGTTGATTGCGCAATATCCCATCCGCCTGGTGTGGCACTACCTACAACATAAAGTTTCACTTCACGAATAACAGTTATTTCATTTGTATAATCACTTTGCTGGTTCCAAGTACCTGATGATGCAATAACTGTCCATTTTAATCTAACCGGGGTTGATAAATTTGTGAATCCTTTTGCGGTTAATGAATCACTCATTCTCTTGTAAATAATATTTGCAAATGTATCTAATGAAATGTTATTTGCAGCAACAGTAAATAATGGTGTCGCCCAATTCACCGGTAATTCATTCCCCAAAGCATCGTCTCTACGTTCAGCAAACAATACTTTGTAAGTAATAGCTGCACCGCCCGGTCTTGGCAAAGATTTGGTCCATTTAAAACCTATAATTTGTGAAGTTGATGATGGATCAATGGTAAGCGGTGTAGCTGATACCATAGGAGCTAAAAGTACAAAAGGCGTTGCACCCTCTCCGAAACGAATTATTTTAATATTAAAAATATCAGAACTCCTAATTTTTGTAGTTCCATTGTCAGCAATTACACTCCATATCAAATCTGTTGTAGCGCCTGCTGCAATTCCTTTTCCTGCCAAAGCAACATCAATTTGTGAAAAAGTTAAAGAAAGTTTGGCATCTTTCCCGGCATTATTAGAAGGTATTTCTAAAATTGGAGCTTCTAATGTACCGGTTTTTAATGCCGCTATCCATTTATAAGTGGGTGCGGTATTAATACCAGGTGTAGATGGCAACCAAGTAATATCAACCATTTGTGTAGGTGTAGCTGCATTTAACGATAAAGTTGTAAAGTTAGCAGGAACTTGTAATTTAAAACTATTTAAGGCTTCACCCGTTGCTTCATCGCTAGCAAGGTTTGCTTTTTTACATGCATTAAAAATAAATATAAATGCTATGAAGGCTATTGTTATTTTAATAATTTTCATTGTATAAATTTTATCGTGTTTTATTATTGTAATGGATCAATTGGTTTACTGTATACAGGTCCTTCCGCGGGTACTGACATATTATTTACATCTAGTATAGTACCTTTAAATTTGTATTCAAATCTTATTGGAGCTGCGGTTGCAGGTATTACAAAAACCGCAGATGGAATAAATGATGCAGTGAAATATTTATTTCCTATTTTTTTTAATGGCAATGTAATTGTAGCACCTACCTGGCTAGAAACATTGAATAATTTAATTTCCACAGAAACCGGTGTCATTCGTTGTTGTGTTAAATCTGGTGCAAGATTTTGATCAATAAAAATACTGGTTACGTCATTTACACTTATTCTTGCAGGGAAAACCCTGTTTACTGTTGGTGTAAATATTAAAGGCTCCACTGCATTTGGTGCAAAATCTTGTGTTTGACCATTATTCCCGTTTTTTGCTTTTGCCAAAAAACCAAGCCATTTTAACTCACTTGGGTTTACAGAGTAAAAGTCTGATGGAGTGAAACTAAATTCCCAAAGATTAGGACCAACGTTTGTCATTTTTCTTGTTTCGTTAGAGCTCGTCCAATCACCGTTCGTATTTAAACCTCCAAGGTTACTCCAATTCCAAAGATAGACCGGGCTTACTCCAGCCAGTGAAGTTCCTGTCACATTTATACGAATAGTAATTTGATCTTCGGCTGTAAAAGACCCAGGGGTAATTACTGCAGTTGCTTGCCCTACTGCATTATTAAATGCGCATAAAGCAAAAAGCATGAATAATATTATTTGTATTTTTTTCATTTTGAAAATTTTATTTGGTTAATGAGTAATCATATCCTAACTGGGTTTTACCATAAGCAGACTTAAGTAATTTTAACCCCAACCTGCTTGGTATTTGACCAAGGTCAGTATAATTATTAATTTTTAGCTTTATAGTGTCAATACCATTTATTAAATAAACCTTGCTAGGTTTTTGCAAATTATCTAAAGCCCAGTTGCCTGAAGTATGCTTTAAAAGTTTTGCAGCAGCACCATAAGCAATGGTAAATGTACCAGGGTTTGTTCCGTTAAGATTAAGTGAAATTTTAGTTTGATTTAAATTGAAATCACTTGTAATATCCTGTGTTTTAAACGGAAATCCTTTTCTGATAGCATCTTCATCGGTTTGAGTTACAGATGAAGTTGACCAGGTACCACCCAATGTCTCAATTTTAAAATCTGCATTGTTACCTACCTCTTTAAAATCATCACGCTTGCAAGAAACTAGTGTTAGTATGGCAACTGCCAATGTGATGGAGAATATTTGTTTCATAAATAATAGTTTTTAAATTTTTTATAAACAACCGCCTTCAACGTTTAATTGAAATGCTGCATTTGCATTTTTTTCATAATCAGGAAACTGAAGTATAAAACCTGGGCAATTCCATTCAGATCCTCTTCTGTCGTAACGCTCAGTTCTTCGACTTGACAAAGGGTGAGCGCCAATTCTTTTGACTTGGTGTAACCTATCGCCTTCTCCAATCATTTCAATTTCCCTTTGTATTCTTACGTTTGTAATTAATTGATCTGCTGTTATAGTTGTTAAAAGGTTTTTCGTATTATTACCATAAGCTCTTTCAATTATTTTATTAATATCCGATATCCCAATTGCAAGAGCAGTAGGAATAGTACCTGCAACTTCTCCGGCACTTTCAGCTCTTATTAAATTCATTTCAGTAAGTGTAACAATAGGCATTTCAAAATTATTAGAATCGTATTTGTTTAAATAAATATTACCAGAATATTTTATATTGTTTAAATATGCCAATCTATTATCTCCTGCAAATCCTTTTACATAGTTATACAATTGTTCTGTCATTCTAAAATAGGGCAAACCAGTTCTTCCTGAAAACCATTGTCTAAGCCTTCCCCCAGGCTCATGTTGCCCATTTATATTTGTTACTTTTAAAATAGATTCCGAAGAAGCGTTTGCGGCGTAACGTGTTTTTAAAGTTGTTTCTAAAGTATAATTGGTACTGTTTATTACTAATGCCGCATAATTGTAAGCATTCGTAAAATCATTCATTTGAAAATAGACTTTAGCTAAAAACGCTCTGGCTGTATTTTTATCTGCACGAATGCGTGTGCTTACAAATGCAGGCAGTTTCGTTTCCGCATCTTTTAATTCTGCAATTATAAAATCGTACGTTTCTTTTACTGTAGCTCTTGTTGGTGGGGCTAGCGACCCTGTTTTTCTAATTGTTATTCCAAGATGACTATTATCAACGGAAAAACCGGGATTGTGGCTCCATAAACGAGCAATCTCAAAATGACAAACTGCACGTATAAATCTAGCTTCAGCTTCAACTGTTGTTCTGTTTGCTTCAGAAACCAAATCAATTTTTTCAATGATTTTATTTGTTCTGTAAACAATATTGTAGATTCCTGTAAATAAATCAGCATTATCTGTATTAAAAATGGTAGATCGTCTTAAATTGTTTTCTTGTTGCTTTCCGCCAAGATTTGCACTGAATAAATGATCTGCCAATTGCTCTGATGTAGTCTGTAATTTCCCATTATACATCTGATCGTTTCCCATTAAAAGATAGCAACCATTTAATAACGACTGCATATCTGCTTCAGTTTTTAACGCATCAGCTTCCTGAACAAGTCCTTCAGGTGGTTTTTCCAGAAACTTTTTGCAAGATGTTGTGTTGCAAAACACCATTATTATTAATAAATATTTTATGATATTATTCATCTTTTTAATTTTTAGAAGTTTAGGTTTAGACTAAATATAAAAGTTTTAGATTGAGTAGGTGTTAGGTAAGTAATGTTGGGACTCATGTTTCTATCCTGAGGATTTTGAAAATCTCTTGTTATCTCAGGGTCAGCGCCCGGATATTTACTAAAAGTTAATAAATTAAAACCGCTAACAGATACTTTAGCACCGGAAAAAGGTGTTCTTTTTATTAAACCTTTTGGAATATTATAACCTAAAGACAATTCTCTTAGCCTAACAAAACTTGCATCATATAAAAACATAGTAGAATTGTAATTATCGTTGGTTCCTAAACCCGGGTAGTTAGTAACATTACTCGTTAAACGAGGATATTTAGCAACATCACCGGGCTTTGTCCATCTGTCTAAAAGATCTCTTCTTACATTCCAATTATTACCAACGTTTTGGTATTTAGCGGAACCATCATAAATATTTCCACCGCTTACAAAAGTCCATAAAGATCTTAATTCAAATCCTTTATACTGTATATCTGAGTTTATACCTCCTGAAAAATCAGGAAGTACTTTACCCACTAATACTCTATGGTCTAAACTAAATGTTTTTGTTTGCTTACCATCTTTATCTAACCATATTGGCAATCCATCTGTTGGATCTGCACCAAAATAACGCACTAAAAAATTTGTACCTACTGGGTATCCTTCAGCAATTCGTGTATCATTAAAACCACCTTGCAGTGCATCCGGCCCTATAGGGCCAAGTTTTAAAACTTCGTTGTAATTGCTGCTTACATTACCACCTATTGAGATTTTTAAATCATTTGATTTAACAACCATATAATTTAATGTAAGTTCAATACCTTCATTTAATATTTTACCTCCTTCCAAATTTCTCCAGCTTCTTTGAAACCCTGTAGATGCCCCCAAACCAGGCTCTAATAATTGATCGACTGTAACTTTTCTATAGTAAGAAACCTCACCTGATAAACGATTATCAAATAAACTAAAATCCAATCCTAGATCGAAGTTCCTCAAAGTTTCCCACTGCAAATCCGGGTTTCCTATATTATTCGGATCTAAAACTGGTAAACCATTGTAATTTCTGGCATTTCCATAACCATTGTAATATCTTCCCGTAGGAATGTTAGAGTTTCCAACAATACCATAGCTTGTTCTCAATTTTAAACTGTTTACAACTTTACTGTTTTGAAGAAATTTTTCATCGCTAAGTAACCATGCTGCAGATGCTGCCGGAAAAAAACCGTATTTATTGTTAGGCCCAAATTTTGAAGATCCGTCCATTCTCGCAGAAAATTGAAATACATATTTTTCTTTCAAAGTATAGTTTATACGACCAAAAAAACTTGCGAATGTGGAATTATCTACCACTTGTTTTTTACGGGATTTATCATTTATAAATTTATTTAAGCTGTCTTTATAAATGTCTTTGTTTTTATAAAGTGGCTCTTCTTGACCCCATGAATAAATATCCCCATTGGTATTTTTAGTTTCAGATTCCTGCGTTTCTGTACCTAATAAAAAATTAAATTTATTATTAGTATTTGGAGTCCATAAGTAATTGGCAGTTACATTAGCATTGTAATTGGTAACCCAAAGCGGGAAGCGTTTTGCTATACCGCCTCTTGCGTCGTTTGTATATATTTTAGATTCATATTGGTCATCGAATGATTCTAAATAATCAATTGAACCACTAGCCCTTATCGTTAAATCTTTTAATGGAATAAATTCTAAAGCCAAACCACCAAGATACCTGTTATCTGTATTTCTATATTTTGTTTCGTTTAAGTATCTAACAGGGTTTCCGCTTATAGTGGAGTAAGTTCCATCTGCATTGTAAATTGGATAAATAGGTAATAAATTACTTTGGGCGGAAGCTATCGTCTGGTATTGGTCAATTCTGTTATTAATTCCTTTATTATAGGCTGAATTAAGTGAAATTTTTAGGTTATCTAATATACTATAATCAACATTTAACCTCACCGCCTGACGCTCGTAACTATTACGCTTAAGATAAGATTCGCTATTACCATAAGTTGTACCCAAAAATGTTTTTAATTTTTTAGTACCATATGTCATGGATAAGTTATGTTCATTTATAAATCCAGTTCTGGTAACTTCTTTCCACCAGTCTGTATTGTTTGCACTTGCCTGTGCAAAGGTTAAGCCACCTGGTATAAAATTAGATCCAACTTCTCCTACATTTCCATCATTTTGCCAAGCTTCCTGTTTTAGTTGCATATATTCTTTTCCATTTACGAACTCAGGCTTGTCAGTATAAGTAACGAGTCCCAACTTATTTGAATAAGAAAATTTAGGCTTACCACTTTTACCTCTTTTAGTAGTTATAAGTATAACGCCATTTGCTCCTCTACTTCCGTAGATACCGGCAGCTCCAGCATCTTTTAAAATTTCTACCGATTCAATATCATTTGGGTTTATTGAAGCCAGAGGGTTTTGATTCATACCTCCTGCATCGCCTCTTAAAAATTGATCTGAGGTTATCGGAATTCCATCAATAACGTATAAAGGATCTCCCCCAGCACTTATTGAACCAATACCCCTTATTCTTACAACCGAACCAGAACCAGCTAAACCACTACCTTGGATCACTTGCACACCCGCAGCCTTTCCTTGAAGGGCTGCTTCAAAACTCGGAGCCGCCACTGAAGAAAGGCTCTCGCCACTTACTTTAGAAATTGCACCGGTAACTTCTCTCCTCTTTTGCGTACCGTAACCTACCACCACCACCTCATCTAAACTAGTAGTACTTGGTGTAATAGATACAGCTAAAGTTGTTTTTCCATCAACTGCTACTTCTTGCCTGCTAAAACTTGCAGATGAAAAAATAAGTGTGCCGTTCGATGGAGCGCTAATAGTAAAAGCTCCCTCAGCACTTGTTTGGGTAGCAGTTTTAGATCCCTTTACAGAAACGGTTACACCTGTTGCCGGTAAACCATCTTTTGAATTTGTTACTACTCCGCTCACTTGAGTTTGTGCAAAAGTTGTAACAGAAAGTCCGGTAAAGACGAGCATAAAGCAAATCTTTCGGATCTGTTGTAAACTGATTTTCATAAATAATGTTTTGGTTTGGTTTGAATAATCAATAATCGTTTGCACAAAATTTAGGAGAAAATTATTCTATGCATTTTCAAAAATAACAATTAATTAATAAAAAACGCAATCGTTTGCGTAATTTTTTTTCTTCTAACAATCTTTTACATGACAACATATTTAAAGTTTACATTTTCGAATTTGGGAATCGTTTATAATAATTTTCCCACAAATAAGGTCTTTGGAAAAATTACGACAGTAAGCGAAGTAGAATCTTTTGTTATTAGGTTTCGTACACTATTAAAAGGCTGAACGATATCTGGATATTTTTCTTTCAAATTAATTTTTTGGGACTGATCGCTTACATTCATAATACAAATAATTGTTTCCTTATCATCATGCCTAAAATAAGTGTAAACATCATTCTCCGGTAAGTATTGCAACATTTTACCCGTTTTTAGTGCTGATGATTCTTTGCGGAAATTAGCAAGGACTTTTACATAATTAAATACGTCATTTTCTTGTTTATTTCTATCTTCTTTTAAGAATTTGTTTGTCTTGTCATTTATCCACCCACCTAAAAAATCAGATCGTACAAGTCCATCAGGACTACTAAAACCTTTCATAAGTATTTCATCGCCGTAATATAACTGAGGTATGCCACGATAAGTAAGCAGCCAACCCAATGCCATTTTGTATTTTTCTATATCTTCATTTACTACAGAGTAAAATCTTGATAAATCGTGATTGCCTAGAAATAACACTTGCCCCATCGGATTTTTATATAAAATATCTTGCGCTGCAGTATTGTACAATTTCATTAACCCATCCGTCCAGCCGAATTTTTCATTTAAAGCAGGTTGTATGCCGTAAAGAAGCATCTGAAAATCGGTCGTGTTTGGCAGATTACTTTTAAATGTTGTTTGAAGAATATTTTCGCAGAAATAGCTTTGGTTTACCACGCCGTGCACCCATGTTTCACCAAACATTGTAATGGTAGGATAATCATCCGTAAGTGCTTTGTTACACTTGTTCATAAATGGCAGGTCATTATAGATATACGTATCAATTCGCCATCCGTCTACACCAAATTCTTCTACACTCCACAAGGCATTTTGTATTAAAAAATTGGCAACAAAAGGATTTTGCTGGTTAAGGTCTGGCATGTTATTTACAAACCAACCATCACTCATTTTTTTTGTTTGTGATGGTGCTGCGTAGGGGTCGAACAATACCTGGTCTCTGTAAGTTGTTTGAGTATAACTTGGCCATTCGTGCAACCAATTTTTTATCGGTTTATCCAGTACGGTAAAATGCCTCGCACCTACATGATTGTATACAGCATCCTGAATCAATTTCATTCCCTTTTCATGTATAGCGTCGCTTAATTTTTTGTACATGGCATTGCCACCGAGTCGAGGATCTACCTGATAATGATTTGTAATGGCATAACCATGCTCGGTTCTGTTAGTCATATCGTTTAATAAAACCGGCGTCATCCAAATAGTTGTTACGCCCAAGTCTTTTAAATAATCCAAATGGTTTATTACACCTTGCAAGTCGCCACCATGGCGGTGATACATAGAATCTCTGTTAAGTGACTGATCCTTCAATCCTGCAATTTTATCATTGGTACTATCGCCATTGCTAAACCTATCTGGCATAAGCAAATAAATCAAATCATCTGACCTTATTCCCTGTGCATAGTTTTTTCCATTGCCGGGTTTTTTTATTTGGAGCGGCCATTCTATTGTTTCCTTTTTACCATCTCCAGATAAAGTAATTTTTACTATACCGGGTTTTGCAATGGCAAATATCGTAACATCTAAAGCCAGATACCTTTCGTTATCCAGCTTATTTATTTTGCTTAAAACTACTCCAGGATAATTTATTTTTACTATGCTATTCTTTATACTTTTTCCACTATTGTAAACGAGTATCTGCACTTTATTCCATTTCATACCTATCCACCAATTGGTAGGATACAACTGCGTTTGCTGCGCAGATGAATTCAACGGAATAATGTAGAATAGAAAAAAGAGAATGGAAATAATTTTACTCATAAAGAAATATTTGAAGTAACAAATTATATTTTATTAGGTATAAAGCATCAAAAAAATTTAGGAAACAAAACGTTAATAGTACACATTGGGACTGAGCCAATTGTAAATACCTCCATAAAAAGTCTAAGTATTTAGAAACTAAAACAGTGTTTCTGCCCCAATATTTTGCCACAGAAACACAGAAAAAAAACACTAAATATTTTCTACTTTAACAAATTATATGTTTTTAGAGAACAAAACTTTAAACTGCACATCGGGATTTAGCCAATTGTAAAAACATCCATAAAAAATCTAAGTACTTAGAAACTAAAATAGTATTTCTGTGTTTTCTCAGGCAATATTTTTGCCACAGAAACACAGAAAAAAAACACTATATATTTCCTACTATAACAAATTATATATTTTTAGAGAACAAACTTTAATAAGTACACATTGGGATTGAGCCAATTGTAAAAACATCCATAAAAAGTCTAAGTATTTAGAAACTAAAATAGGATTTCTGTGTTTTCTCAGGCAATATTTTTGCCACAGAAACACAGAATAAAAACAGATTATACATTTTTTACTAGAACAAATTATATATTTTTAGAGAACAAAACTTTAATAGATAAATAAGTAAGTGCTTAAAAAAACTCCACAATTCTGTGGAGCTTTTTGTTGGGTTACCAGGGTTCGAACCTAGACAAACAGAATCAAAATCTGTTGTGCTACCGTTACACCATAACCCAATCTTTCCCCCTCTATTTGTTTGGGAGTGCAAAAATAGGGATTTTCAAAAAAAGCCCCAAAGTATTTTTTAAAATATTTTATTCTGCGTCTTCTTTTTCTTTCAACGTCCTTATTAAATCAATTGCCTCAGCTACCACATCGCACATAATTGTAATAAGTGAGCCTGGCTTTGCTGTATTGTAAGCATACATAATAGCTTCTTTTTCGTTTAAAATAACAGTTACCGGTATTTCTTTATTGGTTACTGAATTTATACCTTCTATTAAAAGGTCCACAATATTTTCTGCTGTACGCCCACGCAAATGTTTATCCTGCCTTATAATTATTTCATCAAAATATTTTGCGGAGATTTCACCCAGTTCTCTGATGTCTTCATCTCTTCTATCACCCGTGCCGCTTATGATTCCTACTTTAGGGGAACCATCCATTTTGCCTACAAAATCGCAGAGCAGTTGCAAGCCTGCAGGATTGTGCGCAAAATCGGCTAAAAATTTAAAGTGTTTAAATTGAAACATGTTTAACCTGCCGGGGGTTTGTGTTGCAGATGGAATGAACGTTTCCAAAGCGAGTTTAATATCGGCCACTTTGATATTTCTGTATAAATAAGTAGCAAGTATGGCAGGCAACGTATTCATTACGTTGTGCAAGGCTTTACCACCATAAGTAATAGGAATATTTGCCACTTTCTCCACCCTAATTTTCCATGTGCCTTTCATAATGGTTACAAACCCATTTTCAAATACAGATGCCAATCCACCACTTTTACAATGCTTTATTATTCTCGGATTATGTTCATCCATACTAAACAACGCCACATTACACTTTAATTCTTTACGCATATCATATACCAGATCATCATCAGCATTTAAGATGGCATAACCATGTTTATAAACCGTTTCGGGCACTACCGCTTTTACCTTTGCCATCTGCGCAAGGCTATCAATACCGCCAAGCCCCATATGGTCTGCGGTTACGTTTGTTACTATAGCAATATCACAATTTCTGTAAGCAAGACCGCTACGTAAAATACCACCACGGGCAGATTCCAGTACAGCAAAATCAACCGTTGGATCTTTTAATACAAAATGTGCAGATGCAGGCCCGGTACAATCCCCTTTCATCATCATCTGGTTTTGGATGTAAACACCATCACTTGTTGTATATCCTACTTTATAACCGGCAGCTTTTGCAATATGTGCAACCAACCTGGTAGTAGTTGTTTTTCCGTTGGTACCTGTAATAGCAATAATTGGAATACGGCCTGTATTTTCTTTGGGAAAAAGCATATCAATTACCGGCTCTGCAACATTTCTTGCAATACCTTCTGATGGTTCAATATGCATACGGAAACCCGGAGCTGCATTTACTTCCAGCACAGCACCACCATTCTCTGTAATGGGTACTTTTAAGTTTGGCGCCATTATATCTATACCACAAATATCCAATCCAATAATTTTACTGATGCGCTCCGCCATAAAAATATTGTTAGGATGAATTTCATCTGTAACATCGGTAGAAGTACCGCCCGTGCTAAGGTTGGCAGTAGGTTTTAATAAAACCTGTTCACCTTTCTGCGGAATTGTTTCTAATGTATACCCTTTGTCATCCAGCATTATTTTGGTAAACTCATCTACTTTTATTTGGGTAAGTACTTTTTCATGTCCATACCCTCTCCGTTCATCTTTGTTTGTTTCATCAACTAGCCATTGAACGGAATGTTCCCCATCGCCGGTTACTGCAGCGGGTGTTCTTAATGCAGCACAAATAAATTTATTATTTATGCAAAGCAACCTAAAATCGTAACCGGTTATAAATTTTTCTACAATTACACTTCTGCCATATTTCTGCGCAGCGGCAAGTGCTGCTAAAGCCTGTTCATAATTTACGATATTAGTGGTTGCTCCTTTACCATGGTTACCATTCAAAGGTTTCAACACACATGGATATCCAATGCTATCAATGGCATCCTGCAATTCATTTCCACTTCTTATAATACTTCCTTTTGGTACAGGAATTTCTGCAGCTTCCAGCAAACGTTTTGTTTCATCTTTATCGCCGGCAATATCTACCGCAATACAACTGGTAGTACCGGCAATGGTGGCTCTTATTCTTTGCTGGTTTATGCCATAACCAAGTTGTACCAAACTGCTTTTATTTAGCCGTATAAAAGGTATTCCTCTTTTTGCAGCTTCTTCTACAATGCAGCCTGTGCTTGGGCCAAGGCGGGTTTCTTCCCTCAGCTCTCTCATAGTTTGAATATCCTCTGTTATATCGTAGACCTTACCTTCTATTAAAGCTTCGCAAAGTTTAAACGCAGCTTTTGCCGCATAAATACCTGCAGCTTCTTCCATATAATCGAATACTACATAATATTCTCCTTCTTGGCCCGTGCCACGTGTTCGACCAAAGCCCATGTCCATACCGGCAAGTGTTTGTAATTCCAGCGCTACATGCTCTATTACATGCCCCATCCAGGTGCCTTCTTCTACTCTCTCAAAAAAACCACCGGGCTTTAATTCGCTGCAGCGATGTTCGTATAAAGTAGGTAATACTTTTTCCAGATTTTCCCTGAACCCTTCAATTTTATTGGTAGGACGTTGCTCCATTTCTTCCAGGTCCAGCTTCATCTGTATTAATTTACCTCTGCGAATACTCCAGTAATTTGGCCCTCTGAGTGCCTTTATTTCTACGATTTTCATTTGCTTTAATTTCAGGTTGGTTTACTTATTCCAAAGAAGGAAATTAGTGAAATGAATTTGTATTGCAAAAAAGAAAGATTTATAAAAACTATTTCTTCTAAAATACCATGCGCTGTTTTGTGAAAAGATATATTTAACAGGCTGATGCAGCAGAATATTTAGCCAAACAATCTTTTTAAATAACTTTACCGGCAATGATGAAGGATATTTTATTTATTTTGTTTTTTGGGATCGTACTAAATTTTAATGTACAGTCACAATGTACTACACTTGGCCAAACACCCGCAACTGCTTTTCCTGTGTGTGGTACTACCACTTTTAACCAAACAATAGTACCTATTTGTACCAACGGCAACTTGTTTGTACCGGGTTGTTCAGGCAGAGATGGTATAAACTATGAAGATAAAAATCCGTTTTGGTACAAATTCACCTGTTATGCAGCAGGTACTTTTGGTTTTGTAATTACTCCCATGGCACCTGGTGATGATTACGACTGGCAGTTGTTTGACATAACAGGGTTAAACCCAGTTGCGGTTTTTACCAACAACAATCTCGTAGTTGGCTCTAATTGGTCTGCAACGCCAAACACCACCGGCTCGTCTGGCAGTATTAGTAATCAAAATGTGTGTGGCACTACAAATAATTACAGCGGCCCAAATTTTTCCAGATACCCAAATTTAATTTTGGGCCATGAATACCTTTTAATGATCAGTCATTTTGAAGATACACAGACTGGATATTCACTCTCTTTTGGTGGCGGCACAGCAAGTATAACAGACCCTTTGCTCCCTAGATTGTTAAGTGCTGCAGCACCTTGCGATGGGACAGAGATCAGCGTAAAACTCAACAAAAAAATGAAGTGCAACAGTTTGGCTGCTAATGGTTCAGATTTTACAGTTACAACACCTACAGGTGCAATTATAAATACAGTAGGTGCCTCATCTCTTCAATGTGGTAATAGATTTGATTTGGATTCGTTGTCAATATTTTTAGCCAATCCATTAGCGCCGGGAACTTATAAACTAAAAGCAAAAACAGGAACAGATGGAAATACATTGAAAGATAACTGTGATAGGTTGATACCTGTAGGAGATTCTGTAAGCTTTACTGTTTTCCCATTATTTCCTACACCCATGGATAGTTTGACTATTCCAAAATGTGCACCTCAAACATTGGAACTTGTTTTTAAAAAGAAAATAAAATGCAGCAGTATAGATGCGGGTGGTGGAGATTTTTTTATAACCGGTACTTATCCTATAAATATTACCAGTGCTACTGCTAATTGCGTAGATGGAAAAACGGACAGAATTATTTTAAATCTGGATATACCTCTACAGGTAAAAGGTACTTTTTTGGTGAACCTAAAAGCAGGACCAGATGGCAATACATTGATAGATGAATGTGATTTGCAAACACCTTTACCAGACAATGTGGCTTTTAATATTAAGGATACCGTAAATGCTGAATTTGGAAAAACAATTAATTATACCTGCGCTGTAAATACAATTTTCTATACACACAACGGATTGAATGAAGTAAATGCATGGCAATGGACATTTGAACCTTTGCAACAAAGTACTTTACAAAACCCTATTATTAATTACACAGATTTTAGGGCAAACACCACATCATTAATAGTAAGTAATGGCGTGTGTAATGATACCGCTACTGTGCAAATAGTATTTCAAAATTATCTTAAGGCAGATTTTAATGTTTCTTCACTGGTATGTCCGGAAAAGAAAGCGGAATTTAAAAACACCAGCATTGCAAATAGTGGTATTACAGATTATAAATGGAATTTTGGGAATGGAAATACAAGTACAGTAAAAGATCCATTTCCACAATCGTATATACCGCTGGTTGCAGCAGATTATACAGCATTGCCGCAGCTTATTATAAAAAATGATTTCGGGTGTTTTGATACAATAACTAAACCTATAAAAATTGTTTATAGCTGTTTTATTGCAGTGCCAAGTGCCTTTACACCTAATGGAGATGGGTTAAATGATTTTTTGTATCCGCTGAAAGCATATAAGAGTACCAATTTAAATTTTAGTATTTACAACCGTGTAGGACAAAGAGTTTTTTACAGCAATAGCTGGTTAAACAAATGGGATGGAAAATTTAAAGGCTTACCACAAGATCCCGGCACTTTTGTATGGACACTGGATTATATAAACAGCGAAAGTGGAACACGTGTGGTGGAAAAAGGCACGAGTATATTGATAAGGTGATTATATGAATGGTGAATAGTCAATGGTCAATTTTAAATGCTGCAAAATGAAACCATTAATAAAATAAAATTGAAATTACTTTTTCTGATACGTTGAATTTATAATGTAGTTTTGAATTGAACAAATTCAAGATTAATCATTAAAGAATTATCAAGTAAAGATGCAGCATCCTCCAGTTTATTACGGCGAATATTTAGAATTACATAAAATTATAGAAGCACAAAACCCTGTAAGTTTTAAAGAAGGAAATGAACCTGCTCATGATGAAATGCTTTTCATTATTATACACCAGGCTTATGAACTTTGGTTTAAACAAATTTTGTTTGAAGTAAATTCTGTAACGGATATAATGGGCAAAACGTCTATGGACGACAATTCAACCGATTTACAAACAGTAGTACACAGGTTACAAAGGGTGACCACTATTTTAAAAGTACTGGTGCAGCAAATCGATATCTTAGAGACCATGACGCCAATGGACTTTTTAGATTTCAGGGATATGTTGCGCCCTGCATCAGGTTTTCAAAGCTGGCAGTTTAAAATTATAGAAGCAAAACTGGGTTTAAAATTTGACCAGCGCCACGGACAAAGTTATTACACCTCTCAACTTAAGGAGGCAGAAATAGATATTATAAAAAGTGCTGAAGCTGGCAATACTATTTTGGAACTGATAAATAAATGGCTGGAAAGAATGCCATTTTTCAAAGACGAAAATTTATGGAAAAATTATGTTGCATCTTTTACGGAAGACGTTGCACATCCGCTAAATAATTTCCATCCATTTTGGCGTGATTATGAAAATATTTATGATGCAGGTTTGGCCGAAGGCGAAAAAATAAATGTGCAACATTTTCGCAAAATATTTTTTGAACAGGCAGAAAATGAAGAAAGAACGTTAACACCTGAAGCCTGCAGATCTGCATTATTTATTATGATTTACAGAGGTTACCCAATGCTGGAATTACCTTTTCAATTATTAGATACTTTGCTGGAAATAGATAACCAATTGGGGAACTGGCGCTATCGCCACATTAATATGGTACGCCGAATGATTGGTACACGTATAGGTACAGGAGGAAGTACCGGCGCAGGTTACCTTCAGGGCGCCATGGATAAACATTATATTTTTAAAGAAATATCTCAGCTAAATAGTTTTTTAACCGA
>Ga0136636_10000723_pt1 | contig 17866 bp, 8 predicted proteins | sample AntDrymUQ8522106_2_FD_104653 | JGI IMG/M metagenome (GOLD analysis project Ga0136636, IMG submission 104653) | Polar desert sand microbial communities from Dry Valleys, Antarctica - metaG UQ852 (21.06) | ecosystem: Environmental > Terrestrial > Soil > Desert | place: Antarctica: Dry Valley... | reverse complement strand
GTGGTTCGTATTACCAACAATGGCAGCGGAACCACCTTCCCAGGCAATACCTGGCGTAACGAGTTAATTCTCTCTAACGACTATTCCATTGCGAACAATCAAGGCGATATATTGCTTACCTCATCCACACGAAATGGTGAACTACCGCCCGGCGAATCGTACCTCGATACCCTGAGCGCAAACATCAGGGCAACCATTACCCCTGGCAACTATGTATTGATTGCATCAACAGATTCTTACAACCGCATTGTGGAATCTAATGAAAATAATAACCTTGGCTTTAGGTTGGTGAATCTGTTTGCTCCGCCCATTACCGACCTTATGGTAAGCAAGGTAACGGCACCCGACACCGTGCTGCTGGGATATCCGATTGACACGGTAAAGTGGGTAGTTGTAAATACTTCAGCAGAGCAGGCACGTGGGCAAACAACAGATGGCATATACCTGTCAGCAGGTTCCTTGTTCGATTCAACAGCAGTATTGCTGGGCATTAAACAACGGGTTATTACCATTAATCCACTACAAGCCGATACGGTGCGCCTGAACCCTATTGTAACCGACGTGGTGGAAGGCAATTATAACTTGTTTGCAAGAGCCGATATACTCAATAACCTGCCGGAAAGCGATAAGGCTAACAACATAGGTATGACCACCAAACCTGTGTTTGTAAAAGCCAACCGATTGCTGCTCAATACGGAGACCTTCAACACACTGCAAACACTTACCCGCTATTACCGGTTGCGCATACCCGATTCTTTGATTGGCGCTACCATTTTGGTTACCCTCAAAACACCGGATTCACTTTTGGTAAACAACGAAATGTTTATTGCCGGTAGCAGGGTGCCAACCGCCGCCAGCTACGATTATATTTATGAGACCCCCAACTATGGCAATCAGCAAATCGTAATAAGCGATGCAACAGATTCGGTGTATTACATTATGTACCGGTGCTTAACCAGAAATGCAGCAGTACAAAATATTACGCTGAAAGCAGTAAAGCTTCCTTTTGCGATATTGAATGTGCAAACCAATGCAGGTGCTAATATTGGCAATGTTACGGTACGCATTCGTGGCTCGCTGTTTAATGATAGCATGACTGCTAAATTGGTGAACGGCGGCAATAGCATTACGGCAACAGCCATCTATTTTACCAATAGCACACAGGTTTTCGCCACATTCCCGTTGCGTGGTAAGCCGATGGGTGTGTACGATGTGGTGTTGGAAAAAAACGATGGCTCAAAAGCGGTTTTGGAAAATGGATTCTCAATAGTACCTGCCAACAACGGTGGATTGATAACAGGTGCCGGCAATAACAGAATACCAGGAAATGGTAGCGAACCAGGCTGCGATCCGGGTGCTGAGAGCGGACTGAATTCTCAACTTGTTTTAGATTTAGTGGTACCTGAACAAGTACTCATTAATCGCCCGATAGTAATACAGGTACACTATAGCAACCCTACCAATTTCGATTTGCCGGTACAAACCAGAATTCTTTATAGCGAAGCAGGCATGAAGATGTCACTGAATAAAGGGGATGTATTTGAAGGGGCTACCGCATTGTATCTTGAAATAACCGAGCCCGGCGGGCCTCCGGGAATTATACGGGCCGGAGGTAGTGGTACCATACAGATTTACTCGGTATCGCCAAAATTGCCACCCCCTGTTGGTTATGTTTTATTCCGGTTAAAATAATTGCGTTTACACACTTAAATATTAATTATGTATAATAATATTAATTTATATAACAAAGCCAGAAATGTCTGTGTACTGCTATTACTAAGTGCAGGCGCATTGGTGGCGACGATATCTGCGAACGCACAAAACCTGAACAATCCCAATAAGGAAGGTCCGCTGGGTACACAGGTAAATACGCTTACCGGTAACTTTTTTGTGTACCGTACCGATTTGTACATTCCTGCAAGAATGCTAGATCTCGATATGAGTTTTTACTACAATAGCTTTCTTTTCCAAAACAATTATGGCTACGGAAATGGCTGGTCTTTTAAATACAATATTCAATATCTGGCAGATACCCTGCCCGGCAACAAAATAATTTTTTGGGGCGATGGGCGCGAAGATAAATACGATACCATAACGACTGGTGGCTACCGAACGCCGAATGGCTTTTTTACCCGCCTTACCCAATACGAGCCGGGGAAACTGATGCTGAGAGAACTAGATGGTATGCGTTATTTTTTCGACAATTCTAATCACCGAAAAATTACCCGGATGGATGAGCCCAATGGGAACTTTATCAACTTTAGCTATACCGATACAATGCTAACAGGCATTACCAATGCGGCGGGGCAATCTATAACTCTTATTTATACCAATGGCAAGCTGGCAACTTTGGTGGATGCCATGGCTACACCCACCCGCGCCATTACCTATCAATACGATAATGGGAACAATTTGATGAATGTAAAAGATCCGCTGAATGCCACACAACATTTTACTTACCTGATAAACGGGCCGATGAAAACGATGTCTGATAAAAACCAAAACGTAATGGACATTATCTATTTCCCCGACCTTTCTACCCGGGAACTCATTGGTTGCAACAAACGATTGAGTTTCTCCTACGATACGGCATCGAATACCACAATAGCCACCGACCACCTCGAAGCAGGAAATATTTCCACCAAATATATATACGACAATTCGGGTGATTTGTACTGGGTTAAGTTGGTACAAGGCAATTGCTGTGGTAACATTACCCAATATGAATATGATGCTGCCGGCAACCAAACAAAAATGACAGATGCCAATGGCAATATTGCTACGTACACTTACGATGGCTCGGGAAATGTGCTTACCGCTACCGATGCCGAAGGCAACACGAACAGGTACACCTACACGGCTGATTTTAGTAAGGTAAAAACCTATACCGATTCCAAAGGGTTTACCTACACTATGGCTTATGATGCCAAGGGAAATATACTTTCTATTACCTCGCCGAATGGCAGTATGTATGCCGCTACCTACAATGCTCAGGGTGATATTATTACAAGCACTGACCCCAAGGGGAATTCATATACTTACAACTACGATGCATGGGGCAATCCTACCACCGTTTCAGGGCCTGATGGCTATAGCGCTACACTAGCTTTTGATGCAAGAGGTAACCTGCTTTCGTACACCAACGCAAGAGGGCAAACCACTACAGCGGCATACGATATACTAAGTCGCATGAAAAAAATTACCGATCCCATAAATCAGGAGCTACTTATGAACTACGATGCTGCGGGCAATATGGTATCTTTTACCAACCAAAACAACGAAACCAGCTTTATAGGTTATGATGCGAGCAATAGGGTTGCGAGCGTAACCGATGCGGTGGCACAAAAGACAAAGATTACATACGATGGAATGGATAATATTCTTTCCATAACCGACCCGCTGAATAAAACGATGCAGTTTGCATATGACAAACAATCAAACCTAAAAAAACATGCCGATAAAATTGGCAACAATACCCAACTTGAGCGAGACGCCAACGGTAATATTATATCCGCTACCCTGCCCAACGGGCAAATGTATGTTTATAGATACGACCGGCTAAACCGCCTCACCGAAGTGAGCGACAATACCGGAAACATGATAAAATACAGCTATGATAAAAACGGTAATCTTTTGAGCTACACCGATGGTAATGGTGGTGTAACTACAGCTACCTACGACAACCTCGACAGGTTAATAAAAATGACCGATCCCTTGGGTAATAGCTCACAGTACACATACGACAACAATAATAATGTAGCATCTATAACCGACCGCGAAGGTCGTATCAGCACATTTACCTACGACAACAGAAACCGCGTAGCTTCCTATACCAATAATATAGGTGGTTTGGTAACAGTAGGTTACGATGCGGCCAATAATGCTACATCAATTACCGACGAAAATGGCAATGTAACCAACTATACTTACGATGTCTTAAACCGCCGCAGCAGGATAACCTATGCCGATGGAACCTATCAGCAGTACAGTTACGATAGCAAGAGCAACTTAATAACGCTAAGAATGGCAGATGCTAAAACCATCAACTACAGCTACGATGTGCTAAACAGGATGATTACCAAAACATTGCCCGGCGGAGACGTGTACACTTATGGTTATGACGCATTGAGTAGAATTGTTACTGCCACCAATAATCAGGGTACGGTAACTTTTAATTACGATGCCTTAAACCGCATTACATCCGAAACCTTTGGTGCAAGAACAACGAATTATGCCTATGATGTGGCGGGTAGAACCCAAACCACCCGATACCCGGACGGAACCACCATTTTAAAAAGTTTTGATGAACGTAATCGATTGGTGCAAATGACCAAAGGCAGCGTACTGATAGCATCGTACAGCTACAACAATGCCGACCAACAAACTGCCAAAACATTTGCCAACGGTACTAATACCCAAATGCAATACGATTTTGCCGGCCGGCTCATTAGTTTGAATAGCACGGCAGCAAGTGGCACCATACAGCAAAGCAGTTTTACCTATGATAAGGAACGGAACAAAACAAATATTACCCGCAATAACAACCCGGCGCTTAGCGAAACATTTACCTATGATGCCAAATACCGCCTGACACAATACCAACGAGGTACTGCGCAAAATAGTTATACCTACGATGCAGCAGGAAACCGCACTGCTGCAAATATCAATGGCACACCACTAGCCTACACCAAAAACAACCTGAACCAGATGTTGGGTGTAAATGGTAGCAGCTTTACATTTGATGGTAAAGGCAATATTACCTACGATGGCAGCTACTACAAAACCTACGATGGAGAAAACAGGTTGGTGAAAGATTCTGCTTCGCCTACCCGGATAATTACCTACGCATACGATGCCTTTGGCCGCAGAACACGTAAAACTGTTAATGGGCAGGTAAGGAATTACGGATATAGTGGGGCGGTACAAATTGAGGAACTCGATGGCAGTCAAGCTTTACTCAATAAAACCATTTACAACGGTATGCTTTCGCCTGTTTTGCAGGATAACAATGGACAATCTTACTACTACCATGCCAACGAATTGGGCAGTATAGAAGCACTTACCAATAGCAACGGCAGGTTGGTAGAATCTTATCGGTATGATGCATTTGGAAAATTGTTGAGATTTGATAGTATGAATAATCCATTGGCAGCATCCATTGCCGGCAACCGCATTGGTTTTACCGGGCAGGAGTACGACAGTGCCACTGCCAGCTATCGTTTTTTTTACCGGAATTATTCTCCTGAAAATGGGGTTTTTAATCAGCGGGATCCCTTGGAATATACCGATGCCACAAGTATGTACCAGTATGTAGGAAATAATCCTGCAAATGGTGTAGATGTTTGGGGGTTACAGGAGCAAAAACCAGCTTGTGAAATCGATAAACTCAAAGCTGTTCAAGAAACAAATGACTTTACATCAAACTTAAAATCATATGGAGATTTAGTTGCTAACACCAGTGATCTCATATACGGTAAATCAATCGCCGATCTGTCAAGCGCACCTGGAGGAACAGGCGGATTAGGAACTGTATTAGGTTTTATTGATCTCGCAGGCAAGGGTGTAACCAATTATAATGTACAGACTAGTGGAAAGTCGACATATATGGAAAGAGTAGATGCTAATTACGATGTTGCTGGGAGCGGACTCAATTTGTTGGCAGGTATTGGTGCTGCTGTTGCTGGTGGACCAGTTGGTTGGAGTGTGGGAACAGCTACGGCTGTTTTAGGTGTTGGAGATTATATTTCAACAAAAGCAACAGATAAAAATATAAGAGAGCATACAGAAGCCCCTATCGTAAATCAAGCTAAATATTTGAAGAATAAAGAAGGATTTGAGCAGTGGGCTGTTGATAATGGGTTAGCTGCAGATATTTTTGATTTGCTTATAAGCAAACCCGGAAACTTGCAGCAAAGCGAAGATTATCAATTTATCAAAAACCTATGGGACCACGACAAGCAAACCACTTATTTGATGTGGAAGAAAAGTCAGAACTTGTATCTTGTCTACAACAATGGTTGTGGTGGAGGTACAAGAATTAAAGTTCGATACATCTATGACAGAGAAAAAAGGATGTGGATTCTCGTCCCCATCGACCCCAACCTGATTGTAGGCCCCGAAGGCATTGAAGAAAAGCGCTGGATAAATGCCAAAGACCGGATGCCTTATACCATCATGTTTGAAAATGATTCTACCGCAACCGCAAGGGCACGTTATGTGCGTATTACAAGCCGTGTAGAACCCAAGCAGGATGCCACTTCATTGGAACTCGGCAGCGTTAGTTTCAACAACGAAACCTTCGAAATTCCACCCGGGTTATCATCGTACTATACCCGCCTCGATAGCCGCGATAGCACCGGTGTATTTGTGGATCTTACCGCAGGCTACGATGTAATAAACAAGCAAATATTCTGGGAGTTGCAATCTATTGATCCCATTACCCTCATCCCGCCCGACGATCCGTTGGCAGGGTTATTAAAACTACACGACAGCACACAACCCGCTTATGGTAATGGATTTGTAACTTTTAGAATTAAGCCAGTACTCAACGCGCAAACGCTGGATTCCATTGCGGCAAAGGCCGACATTATTTTTGATGAAAATGAAAGCATACTTACCAATATACATACCAATACCCTCGACGCTGTGGCACCCACCACGGATATTATCAGCATTGATGTAACCAACCAAAACAAGGTAACTATGAGTTGGGTAGCCTCGGACGATGCGGGAGGCGTAGGGATAGATTACTATAGCATTTATATAGCTACCGATGAAGTAAATTACAGTTTGCTGTTTCCAGAAGTTCGAAGAACGGATACGAGTTTTTTATTGCCACCTGGCGGCAACTATTGCTTTTTTGTATTGGCTACCGATAGGGTGGGTAATACCGAAACATTAATTCCCGGAAACATACAATGCAAATCGATTGGTAGCATACTGCCTGTAACCTGGCTGAGTTTTACAGGTGAAAACAAGGACAAGGATAATATACTGCAATGGGCTACCGCAAGCGAGCAAAACACAACCGAGTTTGAAATTGAACGATCTCTCACCGGCGATAACTTCAAGCGGCTAGCTTCGGTGCGGGCAGCCGGCAACAGCTCAGAAACAAGACGCTACATTTATCGCGACAGACGAATAGACCAACTCAATAGCGATGTAATGTATTACCGGCTAAAGCAAGTAGATAAGAATAACAAATTCAGTTATTCCGGGGTAGTTAAACTTAAATATAGCATGGAACAAAATAAGCCGTCCATAGTATATCCAAATCCAACTCCGGGCTTAATAACTGTAGTGAGCCACGATCCATTATTGATAAAAACGGAAGCCGTGATAACCGACATCAATGGTCGCATGGTGAAGCGGTTTATGATAAAGGCACCTACCCAACAGATAGATCTCAGCAGTCAACCCAATGGTATCTACATCATTAAACTTGCTAATAATGAAATTTTAAAAGTTATGAAGCGATAAGTAGTATTTGAACCCCAATAAAACGGCTATCTGAATTGTACTAAAGGTAAATTCAGGTGGCCGTTTTAATAATTAATTACCTGAAGGGAAGTGCATTGCGAGCTCGCAGGCTTTTCAACCCCTTTGATGTTTTTCAGGGGTTGAAAGAAATTTGGCTATAGCCGCAAGGATAAAAATTCCCATTGGGTTTTGAGGTAGAAGAATAGACCCAACCGAACCGGTTCACCCCTTCCATAAGCAATAAGCCTATGGAAACAACGATACAAAAGTCTATTGCTGGATGGGTGCCACCCCTCCAATGGATGATTCGGGCCGATTGGGCCTGGGTTGGAATGCAGGCGTTAAGAGCGATTCTTATTACTTTCCTTTTTTGCTTTTTTTTGAGCCTGTTTTTCCTTTAAACTTTTGGCTGGTTCTTTTTTCGCAGCCTTCTGTACCGTTTTTTCCTTTGCCATAAAATGAAAATTTGGCAAAAGGTAGCCGTTTTTATGGATTAAGCCATAAAAACAGATTTTCCCCGGTAAATCAAGTTTTATTATTACAGCGATAGCATAAGCCGTGTTTTAATAACTGCCAGCATTTTCCTTGTATGAAATCCTTATGGGCAGAGGCTCATCCCTCCCTGCCGGAGCAGCATGAAGCTATTCAATTATGCGAAAGGGATGATTAATTGCACCTATATTTAGCATGCCAAAAGAGTAAAAAAAGACCTGTATATAGAAAATATTGTTTTAATTTTTTTGGAAGCTATGAAGAAACTAATGAATTTGTAGGGCAAAAAATATGTTTATTGATTTGCATGGCAAAAAATTTAATGGGTTTTGTTGGAACTGAGTAGAAGTTATTACAATTACTATAAGTTATGAGAACAATTCCTTAAAGCAGTCATATTTACGTTCTTGTAATGTCCTCTTGTTGCAGGAACCTGGATGGTTTTCGTATTTATAAGGTTTTTTTGTATGTTAATTATTATTAATTTCACGCCTTGAATGTTTTCTATTATGCGTGTCATTCCTTTTGCAATCAGTGCAGTCATAACCGGGGGGCTAATTTTCCTCCTCAACAATCCTATACAATCCATTCCACCCCTGGGTAAGTTACTGAGTCCCTCTCATGGATTTTGGAATAATGCCGATCCTGTGGGACAGTCTTTTGACCTGGAATTGCCGAACAGTGCGGTAGGGGTTACTTCTTCAGTTTACCTTGATGACCGTTTGGTGCCACATATTTTTGCGCAAAATGATCAGGATGCTTATTATGTACAGGGTTATCTGCATGGTAAGTTCAGGCTTTGGCAAATGGAGTTCCAAACGCATGCAGCAGCGGGTCGTTTGTGTGAGTTGTTTGGCGAAAAAGTAGGTGAAAACAGCGTACTCGATTTACGCGACAGGCATTTTCGCAGGTTAGGAATGGTGTGGGCAGCAGAAAGATCCCTGGCTCTCATTGAAAAATACCCTGATTTAAAAGAAGCACTGGATGCCTATACTGCCGGGGTGAATGCCTGGATTAGTTCTTTATCGCCTGCTGCCTACCCGATTGAGTATAAAATTTTGAATTACGCTCCTGAGCCCTGGACACCTCTGAAGACTTGTTTGTTTTTAAAATATATGAGTTATGACCTGGCTAGAGATCTCGATGATTTTGAAGCAACTAACCTGCGCAATCATCTTGGTGCTGAACTGTTCGAATTGGCATTCCCCATTATGGCCGATTCACTCGATCCTATTTTGCCAAGAGGGACTGATTTTGCCACTGCCTTGGGCAAAATACCGGTACCCGCTGCTATTGATTCGGTTTACAAGGCGGATAAACTAACGGTAAATGCGGATGATATGACGATGCACCTCGAACCAAGGCATCCCGATATTGGGAGCAACAACTGGGTGGTTGGAGGAGCAAAGACGGCCTCGGGAAGACCTATTTTATGCAACGATCCCCACCTTGGACTTAACATGCCCTCGCTTTGGTACGAACTACAGATCCATACGCCTGGATACAACGTTACCGGTGTTAGCTTTCCGGGAGCTCCCGGTGTTATCATTGGGTTTAACGACAGTATTGCCTGGGGAGTAACCAACGCCATGCGGGATGTGATGGATTTTTATGAAGTGAAATTTCGGGACAGTACCCGCAATGAATATTTATTTAACGGGGAATGGACCAAAACGGAGTGGCGTCTTGAAACCATCAAAATTAAAAATAAAGCAGATTTTGTAGATAAAATACCGATGACCGAATGGGGTCCGGTAATGTTTGATCGTAATTATGGCAATGAAAGTAAAGATGGCAAAGCTTATGCGGTGCGTTGGGCTGCCCATGATCCTTCACTGGAAATGAAAACTTTTATGATGCTAAACCGGGCAAAGAATTACAATGATTACCTCTCTGCTATTAAAGGATATGCTTGTCCTGGTCAAAATTTTGTATTTGCCAGTAAAAGCAACGAGATTGCCTGGTGGCAGCAAGCAGATTTTCCGGCAAAATGGCGGCGGCAGGGGGATTTTGTAATGCCCGGATGGGATAGCACCTACGCCTGGCAAACCGATATTCCTCAAACAGACAATTTGAATATGGTTAATCCAGAGCGCGGTTTTGTATCCTCAGCCAACCAAATGCCTGCCGATACAACGTACCCTTTTTACCTCGGTGGTCTGCATCAGTTATACCGTGGCGTTATCATCAACCGGTATCTGCGAGAGATGAATGGAGTAACTGCACGCAGCATGCAGCAAATGCAAACTGATAATTACAATGTTTTTGCTGAAACCATAAGGCCTGTTTTGCTGAATCATGTACAAAGAGACCTCTTAACGGACGAGGAAAGTAATCTGCTCCAAAAATTTGAAAGGTGGAACCTTCGTTCTGATCCAATTGAAGAGGGTCCGGTGGTGTTTGATCAATGGTGGAAACGGTTATCCTCTGATGTTTGGCTTGATAATATTATCCGCCCCGATTCGCTGGAAGTGCTGTACCCACAGGATCAAACCCTTGCAGAGGCATTGTTAAGGGATACCGCTTTTTATTTTATAGATGATATCCGCACCCCTCACATTGAAACCCTTTCGGAGCTCGTAACCATTGCATTAAAAAAAGCAACGCTACAGTTGAAGGATATGCCCCGGGAGTGGGCAGCCTACAAAGCCACCGGGGTGCGACATTTGCTGGGTAGCAGCTTACCCATGTTTAGCCGGTTGAACCTGCCTATTGGAGGTGGTTCCAACATCATCAATGCTACCACCGGTGCCTGGGGGCCAAGTTGGCGTATGGTGGTGCAGCTTACTGATGAAACAGAGGCTTATGGTATTTATCCCGGAGGCCAATCGGGTAATCCAGGAAGTCCTTATTACGACAGCTTTATTGACAAATGGGCTGCTGGGGAGTACAATACCCTTAAATTGTTGAAAAATGAAGAAGATGCCAAAAAAAGTATGCTTTGGCTTATGAGATTCCAACCATCAAAATCCTGAGTGAATCGAAACAAAAAACAGGGAAATTGAAGGTAACGAGTAAAAAAAAATAAAGAAATGAAATTTGTAATTGCAATAGTTTTGGTTGTTATAATGGGATATGCAGCCTTTTTGTTTGCCAATGAAACACCGTGGTGGCTTTTCGGGTTGGGTGCATTGCTTGCAGGCTTACTTGTGCCACAAACGGGATGGCAAAACTGGCTTGCGGGTTTCTTAGGAATTTTTATCCTTTGGATGTTTCTTACATGGAAAACAGATGTAGCAAATAACCATATCTTATCCATTAAAATGGCAACTTTACTCCCGCTTAGTGGTTCCCCTGCTGCCATAATGATCGTAAGTGCTTTTATTGGTGGACTTGTAGGTGGTTTCGCTGCCATGACCGGCGGCTATATTCGACCGGCGTCAAAATGATAATTTACATTTTTTTAGCCTTTTAAATGGATCAATTTAAGTTCTTTTGCATTCAAAGAAATCTCATGCACATAGCCCTCTTTCGCACTTCCTTTTCTCTGTTTTTTATTTTGTTTATTCCTTTGTCCTATTGGGCCAAAGCGCAAAACATTCAAGGTACTATATCAGATGAAGAAGGAAAAGCACTGGCTTTTGCCTCCATTTACATAAAAGGGGGTAGTGCCGGAACTACCAGTAATGCAGATGGCAAATATGTTTTGGAATTATCTCCAGGCAATTATGAGCTGATTTGTGCTCATATTGGATACGAAAAGTTGGAGCGCAAAATTCAACTCAAAAGAAGTGAAATTCTTGTAGCTGATTTTACCATGAAAATACAGGTGGTGGTTCTAAACGAGGTAGTGGTAAAGGCCGGTGCGGAAGATCCGGCCTACGAAATTATTAGAAAGGCCATCTCTTTAAGAAAAGAACACCTGGAAGAAACTGCTGATATCCAATCGCTGGTATATATGAAAGGATTAATGCGAACAAAAAAAATTCCAAAACGCATTCTTGGGCGAAAAGTAAATACCAATGATGATGTTTTTGACAGTACAGGCAAAGGAATTATTTATTTCAGTGAATCGCTTACCCGATTTAGTAAGAAAAAAAACGGGGATTATCATGAAGAAGTTATTTCTGCAAAGGTCAGCGGTAACAGTCAGGGTTTTGGGTTTAATAGTCCACAAACCATGGATTTGAATTTTTACGAGAATAATTTATCGATTTCGGGGCTCAATAGTCGCGGATTTATATCTCCTATCAGCGACAATGCCCTTAATTTTTACAATTATCGGTATGAAGGATCTTTTTATCAGGATGGATTGGAAATCAACAAAATCAGGGTATCTCCCAAAAGGTTATATGAGCCTCTGTTTAGTACCGGCCATATTTTAATTATTGAAGGGAGCTGGCGAATACACAGTGCTGACCTGTATCTTACTAAAACTTCACAAATAGAAATTGTAGATACCTTACGGGTAACTCAGGAAATGGTGGCCACAAAGGGGCAGATATGGGTGCCACAATACACCCGTTTCAGGGCTGATTTTGGCATCTTTGGTTTTGAGGCATCAGCCGATTTTTCGGCGGTGTACAGCGAGTACAATATGAAACCATTACCTGAGCGGTTTTGGAAAAATAATATTATTAAAATTATTGATACATCGGCCAATAAAAAAACCATGGCATTTTGGGATAGTTTGCGGCCAGTACCACTAAGCATGGAAGAAAGGGATGATTATGTAAAAAAGGATTCTTTAGAGAAAAAATTTAAAGATCCTGTTTACCTTGATTCTATGAGTAAAATTGCCAATAAATTTTCCATATTAGGTTTTTTACTGCAAGGGCAAACGTTTTCCAGCTATAAAAAAAGAAGCAGTTTATTTGTGCCTTCTGTCCTTCGTTCGGTTTCTTATAATACCGTAGAGCAATGGGTTGTGAGTTTGCAACCCGTTTACTCCAAACGAACAGATACAGGCTCCTATAGCATTTCGCCCCATTTACGCTACAGCACGGCTACCAACCGTTTCAATTTTGATTTGATTGCAAATCGCAGGATAGGAGTAGATTATAAAAAAAGAATTAACCTGAGCTTTGCCGGAGGGCGAAACGTATTTCAAATAAATCCTGTATCGCCCCTGTTGCCTTTGAACAATACCATAGGCACCTTAATTTACGGGGTGAATTATCTTAAGGTTTTTGAAAAATTGTATGGACAGGTAGCCGCCTCTAAAAATATAGCAAGAGGACTATCGCTCAGGCTGTCCATGGCATACGAAGACAGACAGCCGCTTGAAAATACTGACACCAGCTACCGATGGAATTCCTATAAGAGAAGATCTTTTACGTCGAACTATCCCGAAGAGCTTCCCGCTGGTTTTTTTGATAAACACCAGGCATTCATTACTACAACTACCCTTCGTTATCAGCCAGGAGTAAAGTATATTCAATATCCTTACCGGCTTGTTGGGACGCCAAGTGATGCTCCGGTTTTTACGCTGGCAATTACCAATGGCTGGAAAAATATATTGGGGAGTGATGTAGATTTCGGGAAATGGGCTCTAAAAATGAGGGATGATCTGAACCTGAAGTTAGGAGGGTCAGTAACCTATGAAATTGAAGGCGGCGGTTTTTTCAACAATAATAATGTTCAACTACCCGACTGGCAGCATTTTATGGGGAACCAAATCATTGCTGCCGCTCCTTACGGCAGCAGTTTTCAATTGGCGCCCTATTACGCCAACAGTACCCGCGACCGCTTTTATGCTAAAGGGCATCTGGAATGGCAGTTAAATGGTTTACTTACCAATAAAATACCGCTGATACGTAGAGCCAATATTGGCCTGGTAACGGGTACCAATATGTTTTATGTAGATCAAAATAGAAATTATTATGAGGTTTTTCTGGGAGTATCCAATATTTTAAAGTTGTTTAGAGTAGATTTTGTTTGGGGCTACAATGGGTTGGAAAAGCGATGGATTAATGGCATCAGAGTAGGTACAAGTGGGTTACTTACCGGTGATGGAGTGGATTAATTTAAAAATTACTATCTTGTATAGCAATACCTTTTATAGGAAGGTTTATTTTAAATACCAAAACGTATAAAACATTATATGGCATTAATAAAATCAATTTCAGGAATACGCGGAACCATTGGAGGAACCCCCGGTTCAGGACTTTCGCCGGTAGATGTGGTGAAATATGCGGCGGCTTACGGTACATGGATCTTGCAAAGAGGTAAAGGGAAGAAGATAGTGATTGGACGAGATGGCCGTATTAGCGGTGCTATGGTTAGTTCCATAGTTTCCAACACGCTGATTGCTTTGGGATTGGATGTGGTGGATTTGGGCTTGAGTACAACCCCGACGGTTGAATTTGCAGTACCTGAAGAAAATGCAGCCGGCGGTATTATTATTACTGCGAGCCACAACCCAAGCGAGTGGAATGCCCTAAAACTTCTGAATGAAATCGGTGAATTTTTGGATGAGGAAGATGGAGCTCAGGTACTCGCCATTGCCGAAGCAGACGCTTTTAAATTTGCCACCGTTGACAAACTTGGAAAACTCAGTGAGGACGACAGCTATCTGCAAAAACATATTGAGGCTGTATTAGCTTATCCGCTGGTAAACCGGGATGCCATTGCTGCTAAAAATTTTAAGGTGGTAGTAGATGCTATCAATAGCACAGGTGCCTTGTTTGTACCTGCCTTACTAAAGGCACTTGGGGTAAATAACATAATCGTTCTGAATGAGGAGATTACAGGAAAATTTGCCCATAATCCTGAGCCTTTGCCCGAAAACCTGGGAGATATCAGTCACAAGGTGGTTAAGGAAAAAGCGGATATGGGAATTGTAGTAGATCCGGATGTGGACAGGTTAGCTTTTGTATGTGGCGATGGAGAAATGTTTGGCGAAGAGTTTACGCTGGTAGCCGTGGCAGATTATATTCTGAGGCATAAAAAGGGAAATACCGTAAGCAACATGAGCAGCACTAAGGCACTCAAAGAAATTACACTGGCACATGGCGGAGAGTACCATCCTAGTGCGGTAGGAGAGGTAAATGTGGTGAAAAAGATGAAAGCTGTTAACGCGGTTATCGGGGGCGAAGGCAACGGTGGTATCATTGTTCCTGATTTCCACTATGGAAGAGATGCTTTAATCGGAATTGCTTTATTTTTATCTCATCTGGCTACTTCCGGAAAAAATATTGATCAGCTTAGGCGTACGTATCCCAATTATTTTATAAGTAAAAATAAAATTGAATTGGGTAATGGGCTGGATGTAAAAAAGGTCTTTTCTGCTATTCAAAAAAAATACAAAAACCATCCTATTAATACAGAAGATGGCTTGAAAATTGAATTTGAAACAGATTGGGTGCACTTGCGCACAAGTAATACGGAACCCATTATCCGCATATATAGCGAAAGCGATTATGAAGGTAAGGCAAATAATATTTCAAAAAGGATTATAGAAGACATCCGCGAGTTGATGTAATTCATTAGTCTATAGGATTATTTTTAAGCAAGCTAAACCCATATCAGGTTCATGACTTCAAAAGAAAAGACTGTTTTACTCTTGCTTGCTGCTATAAATTTTACCCATATTCTCGATTTTATGGTAATGATGCCGCTTGGTAACTTTCTGATGCCCTATTTTGGCATTAATGCGGGAGAGTTTGCCTCAGCGGTAGCATCTTACAATTTTGCTGCATTTTTTACGGGTATCCTGGCGGCTTTTTTTGTGGATAGATACGATCGTAAGAAAGTATTGGTGCTGGGTTATATTGGCTTTTTAATAGGAACCTTGCTTTGTGCTCTTGCACCAACTTATATTTTGCTAATATGTGCCCGCATTGTGGCAGGGTTGTTTGGAGGACTTATAGGTGCACAGGTAATGAGCATTGTGGCAGATCTTATTCCTTATGAGCGGCGTGGAAGGGCTATGAGCTGGCTGATGGCGGCATTTTCTATGGCCTCGGTAATAGGTGTGCCCTTAAGTCTTTACCTGGCAAAATTCTTTAGTTGGCATGCTCCCTTTTATCTGATTGTCGGAGTGGGTATTTTTGTTCTTTTTGCAGTAATAAAATATGTTCCCTCCGTTACATCGCATCTTTTGGAAGGAAAACCTAAGGTAGATATTCTTAAAACCATCCGCACCACATTTTCTGTACCTGCACAGCGGGCGGCATTGCTATTTAGTGGTGCTATTATGTTTGGCCATTTTTTAATAATTCCGTTTATTAACCCATATTTGGAGTATAATATGGGTTTCAGCCGCGATCAAACTCCAATCATTTATATGGTGGGTGGAGCGGTAACCATTATAGGAGGGTTGTATTGGGGCCGGCTGGCCGATAGCCATGGTAAATTGAAAATTTTTACCATTGCCGGTATCTTATCCTTATTTCCTGTGCTCATAGTAACTGATTTGCCGGTTGCATGGCCATTTTCGGTAGTACTAATTCCTTTTGGGTTGTGGTTTGGCATGGCCAATGGGCGTACCATTACCACACAGGCCATGGTAAGTCAGGTTGTGCAGCCCTCATCAAGGGGGAGTTTTATGAGTTTTAATAGCAGCTTTCAGCAACTCTTTACAGGAGCCGCCAGTATTGTGGCAGGTATGGTGGTTTATAGCGATGAGCAATTGCGTATTTACAATTATCAATGGCTAGGCTATATTAGTGTAGGCGTAATTGCAATTTGTTTATTACTTGCCCGCAGATTGGGAGTTGATTAAGAACAGGGGAGCGCATATATTTGATATTTCTTAGTTTCGACAAATAAATTAATTTTAAAGGGTATCCATGGATTCATTATTTCAGGAAAGAACAGACCTAAACAGATTAACAGAAGCGATTCAAAAAATCAGAGATGCTATAGGGGCTATAGTTGTAGGACAAACGGCCATGATTGACCTGATGGTGGCTGGCTTGTTAAGCGATGGTCACCTTTTAATAGAAGGCGTTCCAGGAGTGGCCAAAACGCTGAGTGCAAAGCTACTGGCTAAAAGCCTTCAAATTCCTTTCTCAAGGCTCCAGTTTACACCCGACCTGATGCCGAGTGACGTATTAGGTACCTCCGTATTTAATCCAAGTGATGCTCAATTCCAGTTTAAACGAGGTCCTATATTTTCAAGTATCATACTGATTGATGAAATAAACCGGGCACCTGCAAAAACACAATCCGCGTTGTTTGAGGTAATGGAGGAGCGGCAGGTAACAATTGACGGCAATACGTATCCAATGCTTTCTCCTTTTTTGGTTATTGCTACCCAAAACCCCATTGAGCAGGAGGGTACTTACCGGCTTCCCGAGGCACAGCTTGATAGGTTTTTGTTTAAAATAAATGTAGGCTATCCTACGCTTGAAGAAGAAATACAGATCTTGGAAAGACAACAATTTCAGCAAGCCGGAGATCTTTTAAAAGAGGTACATCCCGTACTTACTCCGGAAGATATTGCCGTTTTTCGCTACATGGTTCGCCAAATGGTTGTAGAACCTAAGCTGTTGCGTTATATTGCTTCAATTGTAGCAGAAACCCGAAACAATGGCGATCTGTATCTTGGGGCATCGCCAAGAGCCTCACTGAGTATTTTACAGGCATCAAAAGCTATTGCGGGTATAAGAGGACGAGACTTTGTTCTGCCTGATGATATTCTTGAAGTGGCACCGGCGGTTTTGCGTCATCGCATCATACTTACCCCGGAGAAAGAAATGGAGGGACTTACACCGGAAACCATGATCGGACAAATGATTGCAAAAGTAGAAGTACCCCGGTAATACCATTTATGTGGAATTATAAAAAACAAAGTACAGACTACCCTTTTTACCATTTATAAACCAAGCCTCGCTCCCGTATCGGTTTTCCAATATAGATATCGTGTACCCTTCCACACATTTATAAATCAAGCCTCATCCCTGATTACCGTCAGGCAGGGCCATCGTGTGGAAGTAACTGGGAGAAAAAT
>Ga0136636_10000721_pt1 | contig 17875 bp, 20 predicted proteins | sample AntDrymUQ8522106_2_FD_104653 | JGI IMG/M metagenome (GOLD analysis project Ga0136636, IMG submission 104653) | Polar desert sand microbial communities from Dry Valleys, Antarctica - metaG UQ852 (21.06) | ecosystem: Environmental > Terrestrial > Soil > Desert | place: Antarctica: Dry Valley... | reverse complement strand
TTTACCTCTATAAAGTGCTGATAGATAACAAAACCCGTTGCATCGGAAAGCTAATCAAAAAAGCGTAATTGGTGCCCACGATATTCGGTTGTACGACAAAATTCCCTTCCTTCATTTTCACTCCCCCCGGTGCGCTTCGCTCACCTCGCCTCTCTACTCGTAGAGAGGGGAAAAGCCCTGCTTGCGGGGCTTGGGGGTGAGTGGGAAAAATTATAAACCACAAACTATCCTGATCAAAAATCAAGGTTAGGTACAAAAAGGGAAAAAATGTCGTACACCACGATATTCCTTCAACCTTCTTTTTCTGAAATTTTTTTTCACTTACATATTTTTTTGCTGTTTATTTTGTGCCGGGAACCCTCTACAAATTGTAGAAGCTTGCCGTGGAGTCTCGCAATGTTTCTACAAATTGTAGTAGCATCAACCGGAACACGGAGGACCCGCTACAAATTGTAGTAGCATAAACCGGAGTCAGGTTGCCTCTCTACAAATTGTAGAAGCTTCAGTCAGAAAAAAGTGTCTAAAAAACAAAATCGAATTGGCTTACCATTCTTTAACCCACCAGCTGGCGCGGATTTGCAATCAACCAGCTGGCGCGGATTTGCAATCCGTGCCAACAGAAATAAGTAATATCTTTATTTAAACAGCAGTGGCACGGATTGCCGTGCCAGCAAAAACAAAAAAAAGAAGGCTAATAAATTTTGGTGAAACACCTTAATTTATTAGCCTTTATGTAGTTGTAAAAATTAACAAGTCAATTTTTACATTAAGAGCACATCAAAACAGGAAATATTCTAGTATTCAGATCTTCTGTTGCCGCCGCCAGTGCTGCCACCACGATCGCCACCGCCACGATAGCCACCGCCACCGCCTGCTGAACCACCGCGATCACCACCGCCACGATAGCCGCCGCCACCGCCACCGCCTGAACCACCACGGAAGCCACCGCCTCCGCCACCTGAATTACCTCCACGGAAACCTCCGCCAGAGTTGCCACCACGGAAACCACCACCACCTGGGCGACTTCCTTCTTTTTTCTCTTCAGCTTTATTTACAACAATTGTACGGCCTTCAATTTCAGCGTTGTTCAATTCTTCAATTGCTTTTTTAGCTTCTTCGTCATTAGTCATTTCTACAAAACCAAAACCTTTAGATCTTCCAGTAGCCCGGTCTGTAATAATTTTTACGGATGTAACTTCTCCGTACTCTTCAAAAATTTCCTGTAATTCGCTTTCCTCAATTTTAAAGGGAAGGCTTCCAACAAAAATGTTCATAAATAACTGTTTAAATAATGGATAAATGTCCACCAAAAGTAGTTATATTTTGATTCAAATTACGTTTGGCAAAATAAATTATCTTGAGAAGCATTATTTTCCCTCGATTTTGGCGCAATCAGTCATAAATCTTTACAGATGAATCGATTTGAAACAACTGAAACGGCTATTTTTTCCTGGAAAATTTGCAGCTCCTGTACTCGAAAAAAATATTCCGGCGAACGGTTCTCTATTTTAACTGAATCTAAATTAGATTTTTTCACAATCGATCGAAAACACATCCAAATACTTATAATTGCTTTATAATAACACCCTTCTGCTTTTATAGTGTAAGTATATCTCCTGAATTGCTTACAAACAGCCCTCTTTCCGAATTGTGGTTTTAGATAAATATTTTACTTTTGGATTCGATTCCGGTGATTGCTGTATTGAATTAACTATCAATTTATTTTGTGCTTTTTCAGATGGATTTAAATCCCGGATCTCCAAATTGAAATATTAATTAAAAAAAACCAAAACCGAGCGTTACTTCCTGACTCAAAAGGTTGTATCTGCAAGTGTCATGTTTTTTCCAAAACGAAAGGGCGCGACTAACTAACTATTTTAATATGAAGAAACTAAGTATTGCAATTTTGCTTTTATGCACTGTAACTGTCTTTGCACAGGAGGTCAAAGTAAAAGAAACCACTTTCGATTTTTATGGCTTTATTCGATTCGAAGCTTTTTCGGACACATATAAAGGATTGAACGCTGCCAACGAACAGTTTTTCCTTTTCCCTTTGTACGCAGGTGTCGATGCAAACGGGAAACATATCAACCAAACTCAAACCTACAACTTTTCATCGATGGCGTCCCGGTTGGGTGTCAGAATTGCCGGTCCGGAGATTTTTAAAGCCAAAACCTCAGCCAACATCGAGGCTGATTTTGCAGGTGATCTTTCAAATAATCCCGCTATGTTAAGGGTAAGGCAGGCCAATGCAGTTTTCACATGGAGAGCAACATCGCTACTATTGGGGCAAACCTGGCATCCGTTCTGGAGCGGAAAAGTTTTTCCAACGGTTGGTGGATTAAATACCGGGGCTCCCTTTCAGCCATTTAACCGAAGTCCTCAGATCAGGTTCGATTACCGACCTGATAAAAGATTCATCTTGTCAGCAGCTTTGGTTTCCGAATTTCAATATAAATCATATGGCTTCTCAAAAATTGATTCAGTTACTCCGAGAGGTTTATCCTTCGTCGACAAAAGTGAATCGTATAACCGAAATGCCGGAGTTCCTGAAATGGTCGCCAACGTTGAGATGAATAAGGATGGATTTACCGTTGGAGCTGGAGCAAGCCTGAAGTATATTAAACCTACCCTTTATACAATTGCAATAGTTAACAAAAATGAAGTGAAAAAATACGTTACCAACGAATTGGTTCAGGCAGTTTCGTTTGTTGGCTATACACAATATACGAAAAAAATGTTCGTGATCCGGGGCAAAGCTGTTTTGGGACAAAACATGACTCACTTAAATATCCCGGGGGGTTATGGTGTTAAAACAGTTGACCGAACAACGGGAGCCATGTCTTACACGCCTTACAACTCCTTCACCAGCTATATTAATGCAGTATATGGAAAAAAATACCAGATCGGAATCTTTGGCGGATACATGAAAAACCTCGGCACGTCTGATGCATTGTATAACTTCGGAACAGTCGCTGCACCGGCAACTGTAACTCCCGGGCTGATGCCTCAAATTGCTTCGGTATACAGGATTGCCCCTATGCTTGCAATGAATATTTCGAAAGTTAAATTGGTTGCAGAATACGAATTAACATCTGCCAGATATGGACTTGGAACTATAAATATTAGCGATGGTCTTTATAAGAACAGCATCGATGCGACCAACCATCGTATTCAGCTCATGTTGGTTTATTTATTCTAAAATCGAATAGCCATGTATTGGGAAAACGAACTCGAAACCCTGGAACGTAAAAATCTGGAAAAACTTCAGGTTACACGCCTGAAAAAAACGATTCAGTTGGCAGTAAATTCGCCTTACTATAGAAACCTTTACGGGCAAATGTGTCTGTCAGCAGATTCGATCAGATCGATTGCCGACCTTCGAAAGTTGCCACTCACAACCAAGCAAAACTTACGCGATAATTTTCCATACGGATTTTTGGGTTTGCCTCAAAAAGAGCTGATTCGTTTGCACAGTTCAAGCGGAACAACCGGAAATCCAACCGTGATCTTTCACAACCGGCATGACATTGATTCGTGGGCAAATCTGATGGCGCGCTCGCTATTTTGTGCCGGAGTGCGCGATACCGATGTTTTTCAGAATATTTGCGGGTACGGTTTGTTTACAGGCGGATTAGGTTTTCAATACGGAATTGAACGCTTGGGCTGTTTGAGCATTCCGGCCGGAGCAGGAAATAGTCCACGCCAGATTAAACTGATGCAGGATTACGGAACAACCGTAGCTCATGCCATTCCTAGTTACCTGAACCGCTTGTTCGAAGTTTTTCAGGAAGAAGGACTCGATCCCCGGAAAGACACCAAACTAAATACATTTGTGATTGGCGCCGAACCTCACACCGAAGAACAGCGTCAGCGCATCGAAGAAATGTTCGGCGTAAAGGCGTACAATTCATTCGGACTTTCGGAAATGAATGGCCCGGGCGTAGCCTTTGAATGCACTTACCAAAATGGCCTGCACATTTGGGAAGATGCTTTCCTGATTGAAATAATAAATCCGGATACGCTTGAACCTGTTGCTGAAGGTGAGGTTGGAGAACTGGTCATGACCACCCTCGACCGCGAAGCCATGCCACTCATCCGTTACCGAACCCGCGATCTGACCCGAATACTTCCCGGCAAATGCGCTTGTGGACGCACTCATATGCGCCTCGACCGTATCACAGGACGCAGCGACGATATGTTTATTGTGAAAGGCTGCAATATTTTCCCGATGCAGGTAGAAGGAGTTTTGATGAAAATTCCGGAAGTTGGTGCCGACTATTTGATTACCTTAGACACCATTAATGGATCGGATGAAATGATCATCGAAGTGGAAGTAAAGAAGGACTGGTTTAATGGCGACATTACCCGGCTCGACAAACTTGCGCGATTAATTTCAGGTCAGATTCGTGACGAAGTGCTGGTTAAACCAATTGTAAAACTGGTTGAACCGGGTTCACTTCCAAAGTCTGAAGGCAAAGCTGTCCGGGTGAAAGAACTCCGAAAAGCCTTGAATTTATAAATAGCGGCCAGCAACCGGAAAACTAGCTACTGGCAAACAAATCGTAAATTGTAAATCGAAATTAGTAAATCATCATTAATAAATACCGCTATGGCCTATCAGGTTTCTATATTTCTCGAAAATAAGATTGGTCACCTCGAACGGGTTACGGCCGTATTGAAAGCTGCCCGGATCAACATTCGCACCATGAATCTGAACCACACTGCAAGCGGTTGGGGTATCCTGAATCTGGTGGTCTCGAACCCCATGCTTGCCCATCATTTGCTGAACGAAAACGGATTGTCATCTGCTTTGCGCGAGATTGTAGCCATCGAAATGATGGATCATCCGGGAGGTTTGGATGATCTGCTTCAAGAAATTGTAAAAGCAGGCGTCAATTTCACTAACGCGTACGGGCGATCGGCCTATGCCAGCGAAAATGCCTATTTTGTAATCGACACCGAGGATGTTCATGATGCGCGTCAAAAACTGCTTCAAGCTGGATTAAAGATACTTTCGGACGAAACCATCTATGGAATCTCATAAAACAACTCATACGATATGATCTGGAATGAAAAGATAGAATGTGCAAGCCGCGAAGAAATGCGAACCATTCAAACAGAACGACTAATAGAAACGGTCAAACGGATTTACCACAATGTGCCCAGTTATCGTCAAAAAATGCAGGAAGTCGGTCTCGTTCCTGATGACATCCGCTCAATTGACGATTTAAGTAAACTTCCATTTACGCTCAAATCCGACTTGCGCGACAACTACCCCTTTGGAATGTTTACCGTCCCGATGAGTGAAATCGTTCGTGTTCATGCCTCTTCAGGAACCACCGGAAAACCAACGGTTGTGGGCTACACCCGCAAAGACTTGAATAGCTGGTCGGAAGTGGTGACCCGCTCCTTGTGCATGGCCGGCGTTCACCGCGAAGACATGGTTCAGGTGGCTTATGGATATGGACTGTTCACCGGAGGGTTGGGATTGCATTATGGCTGCGAAAATCTGGGTGCCTCGGTGATCCCGATTTCAGGAGGAAATACCGACAAACAGCTACAGTTGATGGAAGATTTTGGCACCACCGTTCTGGCCTGTACACCATCCTACTCACTTTTTCTGGCCGAAGAAATGGAAGCCGCAGGTATAAAAAAGGAAAACCTGAAATTACGTATCGGTATTTTTGGAGCTGAGCCCTGGACCGAAAATATGCGCAAAGAGATAGAATCTAAATTGGGAATTAAAGCCATCGATATTTATGGATTAAGTGAAATTATGGGACCCGGTGTTTCATGCGAGTGCGAACATCAGGTTGGGATGCATATCATGGAAGATCATTTTATTCCTGAAATAATTGACCCTGAAACGCTGCAACCATTGCCTGCCGGTGAAATTGGTGAACTGGTATTTACCACAATCACCAAAGAAGGAATTCCATTGATTCGTTACCGTACCCGCGACCTTACCCGCCTGAATTACGAAAAGTGTGCCTGTGGTCGCACGCTGGTTCGCATGGAAAAATGCAAAGGTCGGAGTGACGACATGCTAATTATCCGGGGCGTAAACGTATTCCCGTCGCAGATTGAAAGTGTACTGCTCGAAATGAGCGAAACTGCACCGCATTATTTGCTTATTGTTGAAAGGGAAGGTAACTTAGACACACTGAAACTAATGGTTGAAGTTCAGGAGCAATTCTTCTCCGACGAAATTAAGCAGCTGGAAGCATTGCGTAAGAAAATAACGCATAAACTACAGAGTACATTAGGTATTTCGGTAGACGTTAAACTGGTTGAACCAAAAACTATTGAGCGCACCGCCGGAAAAGCAAAACGAGTAATCGATAACCGTAAATTGTAGGAGGAAATCAACATGATTATCAAACAACTATCCGTATTTCTTGAAAATAAATCAGGACGGCTGAACGAAGTTACCCAAATTCTTGGAAATGCTGGTATTAACATGTCGGCCTTCAGTGTTGCCGACACTGCTGAATTTGGCATTTTGCGTATGATCGTTTCTGAACCCGAAAAAGCTTTATCCATCCTGAAAGCGGCTGATTTCTCAGTAAAGCTGACTGACGTGATTTGCCTGAACAGCCCGAATGAGCCACTTGCATTGGCCAGGGCGCTGAATATACTTTCAGGAGAAAGCGTATTTATTGAATATTTGTACGCCTATTCGATGAACGACAAATCGGCCAATATCGTGCTGAAACCCGATAACATACAAAAATGCATCGAGGTTCTTCAGAAACACAAAATGGAATTGGTAAGCGCCAGCGAGATGTATAAAATCTAAGTCGATTTTTATGTATCTTCGTGTAAATTATTCAACTCATGAAATCAAGGGAAGAAATACTGAAAGCCATAAGACAGACTCTAAAAGCAATTTCTCCTGACGCCCGGATCATACTTTTCGGTTCACAGGCAAGAGGTGATGCCAGACCAGGTTCTGATTGGGATCTGCTGGTCATTTTGGATAAAGCGAAAATTGAACTTTCAGATTTTGACCTGATTTCTTATCCAATTTTTGAGTTAGGATTGAATGAAGGTGAGCACTTTTCAAATAAAATCTATACCCAATCAGAATGGGAAAAACGAAGTTTCATACCATTTTACAAAAACATTGAAAAGGAAGGTGTCATGTTATGAGTTTAACTAAAGAAGAACGGGAAGCCATTGTTTCATTCAGGATTCAAAAAGCAAAAGATACTTTAGCCGAAGCAGAAGGAATATCAACTCTAAACTACTGGAATGCAGTAGCGAACAGGTTGTATTATTCCTGTTTTTATATGACAAGTGCATTACTGATCCACAACAACTATATGGCGCAAACTCATAGGGGGTAATTCATTTATTTGGCTTGCATTTCATTCGAAATGGTGTGGTTACGAAAGAGTCCGGAAAATTGTTTTCAAAGCTTTTTGAACTTAGGCAAACTGGAGATTATGATGATCTTTTTAATCTGACAGAAACCGATGTTTTACCACTTATTCCATTGGCGCATAAGTTTATAGAAGAATTTGTGGAATTAATTAATTCCGATAATATTTTAAATTAAAACTGAACTCCGGTTCGTTTGTTATCTTTGCAATCGGTTATTCCGGAGAGACAATGGCATATTTTGCTTAAATTGTCCCGGCTTTGTCCGGGATTTTTAATTAGTATAACGAAGATGAAAAAAATAGCTATACAGGGAATTGCAGGTTCGTTTCACGAAGATGCCGCGCGACGGTATTTTGAAGATGAAATACAGGTGATTGAATGTAAATCATTCACCAGTGTTTGTAATTTAATTGATTCTGACGATGTTAGCATTGCCGTAATGGCCATCGAAAATTCGATTGCCGGCAGTCTGCTTCAAAATTATGCGCTGATCCGCGATTATCATTTAAAAATTATCGGCGAAATTTACATTCACATTCAGATGAACCTAATGGTCAATCCGGGAGTTACTAAAGCCGACATTACAACCATTTATTCGCATCCGATAGCTATAAAACAATGTGCCGAATACATTGAAGCCAACTTCCCGAATGCCCGAATAATTGAAAATCAGGATACCGCCGCTTCAGGAAAATTGGTTCACGATGAAAAACTAACGGATTCCGCTTCGATTGGCAACCAACGTACGGCAGAACTTTACGAACTGGAAATACTCGAAACCAGCCTCGAAACGAATAATAAAAACTACACCCGTTTCCTGATTTTATCGAAACATGCTTTACCAAACGAATTATCAAACAAGGCTTCGTTGTGTTTCGAAGTGGGACATTATTACGGTGCATTGGCCAATGTGCTAAATACGTTTGCCAAAAACAAAATCAATCTCACCAAAATACAATCGGTGCCAATTATTGGCAAACCAAACGAATACACCTTCCATGTTGATGTGGAATGGGATTCGGTAGAAAATTACGAGAGAGCCCTTCATGCCATCCTGAAAAATGTTTCAAGTCTTTCGGTTTTAGGCGAATATGTACGTGGCGAATTGGCAATTCATAATCAGTAAAAATCTATATATGAGCAAAATTGGAATTTTCTTCGGTCCTTTAAAGGGTTCGGTTAACCGGGTTGCCGACAAAGTGAAATTAGCCTTGGGCGAACAAAATGTGGAATTAATTTCAGTGAACGATGCCAGCACTTCTGACCTCGAAAAATATGACCGGATCATCTTCGGCATTTCTACCGTTGGAAAAGAAACCTGGGATTCGAAATATTCAAATACCGATTGGAGCAAATTTTTCCCAAACATCAGTAAAGTTGACTTCAGCGGCAAAACCGTTGCCATTTTTGGATTGGGCGATCATATAACCTATTCAAGTTATTTTGTAAATGCCATTGGAGTACTTGCCAAAGAACTCCTGAAAAAAGGGGCAACAATCGTTGGAAAAGTCGATACCTCTGGATACGAATTTGACGATTCTGAGTCAGTAATTGACGGAATGTTTATCGGACTTCCGATTGATGAAGATTTTGAGCCGGAACTGACCGACGAACGCGTTGGAAACTGGGTAAACAGCATAAAACCTGCTTTCGGCCTTTAATCTCAGAGAACATGACAAAATACAGGTTCATGTTTTAAGCTGATTTTCTTTCATTTCAAAACAGAAAAGGGTAGCCTACTATCAATTTTGAATTCGGGGACCATCAAAGTCGCCGAATTGCGAAACCCGTTGAGCAATACCCTGAACTCATTTGATTTATCGCAAATACTTTGCTTATTTTTACTCCGAAAATTTCAGATTTATCCATGGAAAATACTCCAGTAAAACAAGAAATTGTAAAAAAATACATCAATCAGCTTCAGATTAAAAATCCGGGGACAGCTTCTATCCGTGAAATCGTCGCCTTAGTTAATCTGATTGAAGAAGATACCAAGCTCAGGTTTATCCGTATGGAAATGGGTGTGCCTGGTTTGCCCGCCGCTAAAGTTGGTGTTGAGGCCGAGATCAAAGCACTTCAGGCAGGTGTGGCTTCCGTTTATCCGATGATGGATGGAATCAAACCACTCAAATACGAAGCTGCTCGTTTCATCAAAACCTTCATGAATATTGATGTTGAACCGGCAAGCTGTATTCCCACTTCAGGAGCGATGCAGGGAACTTTTGCTGCGCTCCTGGTTGCCGGAAATGTTGACAAACAGAAAGACACAACCTTATTTCTCGACCCGGGATTTCCGGTACAAAAACAGCAAATGACCGTGATGGGTCATAAATACGAGGCGTTCGATGTGTTTGATTTCCGTGGCGAGAAACTTCGGGCAAAAATTGAATCCTATCTTTCAAAAGGGAACATCAATTCGATGATCTATTCCAACCCTAACAACCCAAGCTGGATTTGTTTTACAGAGGAAGAATTGCAGATTATCGGCGAGCTGGCTACCAAATACGATGTGATTGTGATGGAAGATCTGGCTTACTTCGGAATGGATTTCAGGAAAGATTTATATACTCCCGGAAAACCGCCGTACCAACCCACCGTTGCGAAATATACCGATCATTACGTGTTGTTTATCTCTGGATCGAAAATTTTCTCGTATGCCGGGCAGCGTGGAGCCATCATGGCCATTTCAAATGCCTTGTGGAGCCGTCAGTACGACAATCTGGAAAAACGATTTGGCAGCAAGCCATTTGGCTTCACCATCGTAATGCAGGTTTTATATGCACTTTCATCCGGAATTACCCATTCGACCCAACATGCATTGGCGGCCATGTTTAAAGCGGCCAGCGATGGCGAATTCAATTTCATTGATGATGTAAAAGAATATGGCCGGAAAGCCAAAATCATGAAAGATCTGTTCGTGGCAAACGGATTTCATATTGTGTATGAAAAAGATGGCGACGAACCGGTGGCTGATGGATTCTATTTCACTGTTGGATATCAGGGAATGACCGGAGAACAGTTGCTTGAAAACCTGTTGCATTACGGAATTAGCGCCATTACCTTAAAGAATACAGGAAGCGAAAAAGAAGGACTCCGGGCCTGCGTGTCACATGTCAAACGCGAACAGTTTGACGATCTGGAAAAAAGGCTGAAACTCTTTAACGAAAATTTCAGGTAAAAAAAATGGAACCAGGGATCAATAATATCTTCAAAGGCTACGCACGAACACTCGTGAAGCTAAAAGAATTCTTTGCGCAAAAGACCCCTGTTGTTTTAAAGAAAGGTGAAATTTTTCTGGATTACGGCGATCAATCACAGAAATTAGGCATTGTGCTTGAAGGTTTACTCTATTCTTCCTATGTTTCTGAAAATGGACAGGAGTGGATATCCAATTTCTTTTATCCACCCAATCACTCCATAATCAGTAGTCACGAAAGTTTTTTGTTGGGGAAGAAATCGACTGAGTCCATCCGGGCCTACGAAAATTCAACCATAATTTTCATTACTAAATCAGAGTACGACATGCTCACTACTCAAAATCCTGATCTGGAACATTTGGTAAGGGTCATTGCGGAGGAAAGTTATGTACATACCATGAAACGAGTGTACGATTTTCAGTCGTTAACAGCCTCACAACGAGTTAAAAAATTCATTTTAGAAAACAGCGATTTGGTCTCACGGGTGCAACGGCAGCACATTGCATCCTATTTGGGCATTCACCGGAACATATTTACCCGGGTGCTGCATAAAATCTGATTTCGCAACTTTTGTTGCATATCCAGGGAACAAGATCAGCTAGTTTTGTAACAACTGACTCAGTTACAGGAATTACAATATCAATCATAAAAAACAAATCATGGCAAAAGTTATTGGGGCGGTAGTGGTTGACAATGAAGAATGTAAAGGCTGTGGTCTCTGCGTGGTAGCTTGTCCTCAGGATGTACTGAGTCAAAACAAGCAGGTTAACAGCCGTGGATACCATTATTCGTTTATGAAGAATCCTGAAGCCTGCATTGGGTGTTCGAATTGCGCGACTGTTTGTCCGGATACCTGCATCACCGTTTATAGGGTAAAAATATAAAAAGTTCGGAGTGCCTAAAGTGCCTAAAGTTTTTTTGCTACTCTAGGCACTCCGAACTCTAGTTCACTTTAGTCACTTTTTTCAAACAAAGTAAAAATGTAAAACAACGAATATGGGAGAATTGAGATTAATGAAGGGAAATGAGGTTGTTGCCGAAGCGGCTATTCGCTGTGGTTGCGATGCTTATTTCGGATACCCCATCACTCCCCAGTCGGAAGTAATGGAAACCCTGATGGACCGCGAGCCCTGGAACGAAACCGGAATGGTTGTACTTCAGGCCGAAAGTGAGATCGCTTCCATACACATGATTTACGGAGCAGCCGCATCCGGGAAAAAAGTAATTACATCTTCTTCCAGTCCTGGTATCAGTCTGATGGCTGAAGGAATTTCATACATCGCCGGAGCCGAATTGCCTTGCGTTATTGTGAATGTTCAGCGCGGAGGTCCCGGTCTTGGAACCATTCAGCCCTCACAGGCCGACTATTTCCAGAGTACAAAAGGCGGAGGACACGGCGATTACCGCCTGATTGTTTTGGCACCATCATCGGTTCAGGAAACGAACGATTTTGTTGAGCTAGGCTTTAAACTTGCTTTTAAATACCGCAATCCAGCCATGATTTTAACCGACGGAGTAATTGGTCAGATGATGGAAAAAGTCGTTCTTGCTGATTATATTCCACGATTATCCGACGAAGAAATTAACGAAAAATACGGTTCATGGGCGACCAACGGACGCAAAGCAAACCGTCAGCGCAACATCATTACCTCGCTCGAAATGGACTCTGTGAAAATGGAAAACAACAACATTCGCTTTCAGGAGAAATTTGCACAAATGGAAGAAGAGGATGTGCTTTTTGAAGAAATTCAATGCGAAGATGCTGATTACGTTTTAGTAGCTTTCGGATCGTCGTCACGTATCTGCCAGAAAGCGGTTGATTTAGCCCGCGAAAAAGGAATAAAAGTTGGACTTCTGCGTCCGATTACCTTGTTCCCCTTCCCGAAAAAACCTATTGCAGCACTGGCTAAACAGGTAAAAGGCATGTTAGTTGTTGAAATGAATGCAGGACAAATGATTGAAGATGTTCAGCTTGCTGCCGGATGTGCCATACCGGTAAAACATTTTGGTCGGATGGGTGGAGTTATCCCAAGTCCGGGTGAAGTGGTTGCAGCTTTGGAACAAAAACTGATAGGAGGATAGTTTATGGAACTAAAAGATATTATCAATCCCAATAATCTGGTTTACGAAAAACCAAAATTATTAACCGAGAATACCATGCATTACTGCCCGGGCTGTAGCCATGGGGTGGTGCATAAATTGCTGGCCGAAGTTATCGAAGATCTGGGCATTCAGGATAAAACCATTGGTGTTTCGCCCGTAGGATGCGCGGTTTTTGCCTACAATTACATCGAAATCGACTGGCAGGAAGCTGCACACGGAAGAGCACCCGCTGTGGCAACCGGAATTGCCCGAACCAATCCTGACAAAGTGGTATTCACTTATCAGGGCGACGGCGATTTGGCATCAATTGGTGCCGCTGAAATACTGCACGCCTGCAACCGTGGCGAAAACATGGTCGTTATTTTTGTGAATAATGGCATCTACGGTATGACTGGCGGACAAATGGCTCCAACGACTTTGATAGGTCAGGTTACCGCTACAACGCCCAATGGGCGCGATGTTGGCAGAAACGGTTATCCGCTTAAAATTACCGAATTGATTGCCCAATTACCCGGAACATCCTATGTAACCCGTCAGTCGGTGCATACGCCCGCAACCATTCGCAAATGTAAAAAAGCGATTGCAAAAGCTTTTCAGGCAGCGCTCGACAAAAAAGGAACATCGTTCGTTGAAGTGGTTTCTACCTGCAACATGAACTGGAAAATGACACCGGTAAAAGCCAACGAATGGATGGTCGACAACATGTTCCCATTCTACGTTCCGGGCGATTTGAAAGACAGTTCGAAAACCGATCCTGCAAGTTACACCGCACTTAAAAACTGAAAATCATGACTGAAGAACTTATTATAGCCGGATTTGGCGGACAAGGCGTACTTTCGATGGGAAAAATTTTAGCCTATTCGGGCGTAATGGCCGATCAGGAAGTTTCCTGGTTCCCTTCGTATGGTCCTGAAATGCGAGGCGGAACAGCCAATGTTACCGTGATTTTAAGCGAAAACCGCATCAGCTCACCAGTTTTAAACGAATACGATACCGCGATTATTCTGAATCAGCAGTCGATGGACAAGTTTGAGCAGCACGTTAAAGTTGGAGGCGTGTTAATTTACGATCCCAACGGAATCATCCATCCTCCCAAACGTACCGACATCAATATTTACAAAATTGAAGGAACATTAATAGCTGCTGAACTTGGCAACGTGAAAACCTTTAACATGGTGGTTTTAGGGGCTTACCTGAAAGCCAAGCCAGTGGTTAAAATGGAAAGCGTTGAAAAAGGATTGCAAAAATCACTTCCAAGCCGTCACCACTACCTAATCCCGATGAACCTCGAAGCCGTTCAAAAAGGGTTCGAAAGTCTGGAGCTGGTGCAGTCCGTTTAAATTAGACTACTTTGTGTTAACTATAATAAAAGAGGCTGATCCACAATGGACAGCCTCTTTTATATCTGTTAAGAATTTGAATTATAGTTTTAATGCAACCCCCAGATTGATATAAGCAATACCAGATCCAAGTTCAACCATTCCTGCAACCTTTTCGTTGAAGAAATAGCGGGCTCCCACAAAGCCGGAAAAAATCACACCACTTGACGATGCGTTATAATTTCCACCGTATGCATAACTTCCATACGAATTTGAACTAACTATATTGTAACCAATCATTGCTCCTGCATAAGTGTCCAATTTTTCTAGAAAATTATAGTGCAGGTAACCACGGGGACCGATAATAATATTACTGTATTTCCAGCCATAGTCAAATCCTGAATATTTCCATTTGTAAGCGGCGTATCCAAGATAGCCACCTACACCAATAGCTCCTTTTCCATCAAAAAGATCATCTTTAATAACAACTTCCAGAGAACCGGAAACTGGGGGAACACTACTGTTGTATCCGGAACCGCTATACAATGCGGTACCAAAACCAACCCCAAGATTGATTATCTTATCACCTTTTGATACTACCTGAGCATTTGCAACTAAAGATCCAATCGCAAATAATGCCACGAGAAATAAACTTTTAAATTTCATAGTTAATAGTTTTGGATTAAATAATAGGATAATAACAATATCATCATTATAAAGTTTAATGATTCCACTATTCAATAATATTAATCAATCCAAGTGAACTATTTATTTATGATAGAAAAAATAAACACAAGTACAATTCCGACACGTAGAAATCACCATCTGAGAGGGTTTAGTCTTGGGTTGGTAATGTGGGAGGTTGTAACACTTTATCTTTAAAAATTTTAACCTGAACTGCAGTCGGTCCTTTCATTCCTTTTTCAACTTCAAAGCTAACAAGGTTACCTTCTTTAATTGGTTCAAGCAGATTGTTTACATGTACAAAAATACTTTCTTGAGTTTCAGAATCCCTGATAAAACCATATCCTTTCGAATCATTAAAGAAAGCAACAGTTCCTTTGCGGATCGGATCGAACGGAATATCTTCTTGTTTGCGGATACTGATTTCAATATCTTCCGATTTAATAACCGACTTCTTTTTATTGGGGTCAGGAGGAGTGGAAGTGATCATGCCATTTTCATCAACGTAGGCAATCATATCGTCCAAACTGGTTGGTTTATCATTGTCTTTGCGCTCTAATCTTTTCTTCTCCTTGTCCTTACGCTTTTTGTCTTTTTTGTTCTTAACTTCCTTTTTATTGAATGTTTCCTGGGATCTTCCCATAATGATATTATTCCTTTATTAGTTTGATATTAATACTATTTTGCCAAAGGTACGATTTTACATTGAATTTCAATGGGATATCGCTACCATTTGGTTGCTTTTCCGGATATGTATTCATGTTGTTCAAAACGGCTTGTGCCAATTTGCCCCGATTAATCATGAGCACCTCATGGATGCGAACCATATATTAATTCTTAATTCTATTCATTGGATGATATTTTTTTCGATCCCGTGGCGTTTAATGTCTGGGTGATTTAGTTACTTGTCTTGCTAGCGAACTTTATTTTTTGGTTTTATTTTTTTTGGTTTTGGTTCTGGCAATTCATTAACTGTAATTTCCACTAATTTTCTCAGCCATTCCCTATCGTCCAATTTTTCTTCAATTAAAAAACTTGGTTTTGCTCCTGGATATGGTGACGCTTCAACAACCTCATTTATATATTTCCTACCCGATTGAGTCGGCTTAATAAATAATTTATTGTCGCAAACAAGACCAAATAATTTGTTGTCAAAATATAGTCCGCACTCACCAAACATTTTCTTGTTTGTAACATGCTCTAAAAAACCAATTTGGTCAACGATAAAATCTACAAATTTCTGTTCTTATGCCATCTGTATCTTACTTGAATTTGAATTCTGGATTATAAATAAAACCGATTACGTTTCATTAGTCCTGAAAAGATTTGAATCCCTGTCAGGGCTGCGGAAAATTATCGGAACCGCAGATTCAACATTATTTTTCTGATTTTCAAGTTACTACAGTTGTTCAAACAAAGAAGATTCGGGAACTATATGATTCTTTCTTCTTCCATTTCGTTCACCATGGTATCCAAATCCAGATTCATCAGATTGAATTCATTTTTTCCCCGGTTTATGTATTCCGTCAAGCCATCAAGGTTTGCAGTCTGCATCGAATCGATGGTAAATTCCTTGTTTTTCAGATCCATTAATTTTCCTAATCCGGCTTTGGCAAATAAGCCTAACAATCCCGGATATTTTTCTTCTTTAAGGTTAACAAAAGTGCTCAACCTGTCAATATGCCAATAGGTAATATCTTCTTTCCCCAAGCCGGTAATTTTTCTCAATCGGGTGCCTTCAGGAGACGAGTTGTGTGTAATAAACAGGAAGGTTCGAAACAACAATTTATCGTCGGCAAAATTGGCTACAAGGTATCCGATCTTTATACCAAATACTTTAAATGGCAAAAGCAGATACCCATTGTAGGTTTCAAATTGTTTGATGGTATGCATATTCTCCCATAGTGCATAATTAATGGCTTCCTGATCCAAAAGATCAAGCCGCTCTCTCAACCGGGTCAAGGCATGTGACTGAATATAAACATCCAGTTCCTGCTTGTTTCCTTTGTAAAAATTACAAATCAGCGAAACATTCACCGAAATCCATACAACTGGTTGTGTATGTGATGATACTGCTTTTCCCAATCGAAAGACGGGTCGGAGTGTACCATTTATTTTCATCAGGCATTTTTGCGCCGGAATGCCATAGACAGTGCACATCATCTCCAGCTTGGGTTTATCTTTAAACAAGGGAGCCATACGAATATTTGCACTGTAATATTTTTGGTCAGGATTACTTAATCTTGTAACCATCTTGAAATAATCAAGAACAAACCGGACATAAAATACTTCCATAAATACCTTCTTTACACGCTGAAATGCCAATACATCCGGATGCATTTTATCACCGGTTTTTTTCTCAAGTTCACTTGTTCTTGCCTGTGCATAAGCATGAATCAATTGCAAATGATAGTTTGACACCAACTTCTCTCCGATTTTATAGGTTCTTTCATGGTAATTACTTTTCGACTTTTCAGAGAATAATTTCAACTCTCTCGAAGTCACGTATTCGTTACCTGCTTCGGGGCTACAGATTTTTATGCTGTAGTCAAACATTTTCCGTTTAAACTCGTGTGATAGATCTGATAAATCCCTTGTGGAGGTTATCAACGACATGGCTTCATTCACGCCTTTTAAAAAATGTTTGTATTCACCCATTACTGGCGGTGGGGCAGGCTTTTTCCGTATCTTGTTTGCAGGCATTACGACAGGTTTTGATTTGGTCTGCTTAAATATAATCAAAAATAGATTTGGGTGTTAAATCTGATTCTAAAATTTTATCCTGAAGGGATGTATCGACTAAACCGATTACAGAACGTTTCATTAGAGATGATTAGTATTCACCCCGTCAATAGCATTAAATAGGCAATTTCTAGAAGCTAGGTTAACTTACCTTCCTAGAAATTAATAAGGAGTGTTTCAAAACCTTATCCGATCGGTTTTTAGTACATCTTAAGGTCCAACACTCGTTCGTATGTTGCTCCGTTGATAGTGAAATAACTTGATTCTTTGAGATCAAATCTTTCGAAACAAATGGGCATGCTTTTTTGCAGGAACTAGAAACAGAAGTAAACCGCAGTTCTGTTTTTTTGGTACTGCGGTTTATTTTTTAGCTTCCCCATTCATATTTATTGCTTCATCGTTTATATTTCTACGGCCTGCATTTTATTTTCTTGCTGCTGC
>Ga0136636_10000720_pt1 | contig 17887 bp, 15 predicted proteins | sample AntDrymUQ8522106_2_FD_104653 | JGI IMG/M metagenome (GOLD analysis project Ga0136636, IMG submission 104653) | Polar desert sand microbial communities from Dry Valleys, Antarctica - metaG UQ852 (21.06) | ecosystem: Environmental > Terrestrial > Soil > Desert | place: Antarctica: Dry Valley... | reverse complement strand
TTTTTGAAGCTATTCTTGCGGTCCGTACATCGCTTCTCTCTTAAAGCGGGTGCAAAAGTAGTCGCTTTTATATTACAAACCAAACTTATTCGGCTGTTTTTTCTGCTATAATTTGACTTTTATTTATAACTTACTGAATATAAAATATATCTGACATTAATTATTTTACCCAAAATAGAATATAATGTTTAAATAAACACGAAAATGTCCACATATAATGAAGATCTTTAGGGAAAATGGTTGGTAGGACTGCGAAAATAGTTGAAATTCGGAGCGTTTTTATCCAAACTAGATGGAAATAGCAAGAAATAATCGTAGAAAACAGGAAGAACGGAGGAGATAATACTGAAAAGATATTAAAAAATGTGGAAGCTGAGGATAAAAAATAGCGTTTGAAAACCAAAGTGAGCTAATAAAATGTAAGTTTTGACAAAAGAAACAGTACAAAGAAATCGCAACCATTGAAAAAAAAGAGGAAAAGAAGATTTATAAATGAGATATCTTCTTTGAAAGTTGAGACTTGTATTCAATATATGACAACATTGAATAAAGAAATGTCGAAGCAATGTAAGATAGCATGGTATATGTATATATATGCGTTAAACTTTTCGGTTTAAAAAGAAGGATTCAATTTGTAATCTGAATGTTTATCTGGCTTCAAATCATATACATAAAATGATTATCTTTGTCGGGGAAAGTAAAAAATTGTATTTTCAATTTTTTTAAATATAAATGAGAGAACAGAAACGTACTATAAATTAATCATTAAATTTGCACAGCACATGAGCAGACGTACTATTGGCATTCATGAAAAAATGCCACTTCTTGAGAGTTTACCACTTAGTTTTCAGCACCTAACGGCAATGTTTGGTGCTACCATTTTAGTTCCAATATTATTGGGTGTAGATCCAGCCATCGCATTATTGATGAATGGTGTAGGAACATTGATTTATTCGTGGATTACAAAAGGCGGTATTCCTGCCTATTTGGGATCTAGTTTTGCATTTATTGCACCAGTGATGCTCATCATTAGTACGTCAGGTGGATTTAGTCATGCTCAATCCGGATTTATCTTTTTTGGATTATTCTTTGTACTGATTTCTTTTGTGGTCAAAAAATGGGGAATTGGATGGATAGATGTAGTAATGCCTCCGGCAGTAATGGGTGCAGTGGTAGCTATTATCGGTTTAGAGCTTGCACCAGTAGCCGCTCAGCAAGCAGGACTTGCTCCATGGCCAACAGCGGTAGGTGAGGTTGTTCAACCATTTGTTACTGCTCCTAACGTATTAATAGTATCTATGTTTACTTTATGCATTGGAATAATAGGCTCAGTATTGTTCAGAGGTTTTATGCAAGTGATACCCATTTTAGTAGCCGTAGTGAGTGGATACCTAATGGCATTAAGCATGGGAATGGTCGACACAACGACAATTAGTAATGCAGCATGGTTTGCATTACCCAAATTTCAGGCACCTGTTTTCGATTTAAATGCTATTTTTATAATTGCTCCGGCATGTATCGTAGTATTAGCAGAACATATTAGTCATTTAATAGTAACAGGAAAAATTACTGAGACTGATCTGATGAATGAACCGGGATTGCACCGTTCGCTGCTTGGCGATGGTATCAGCAATATTCTTTCGGGTTTTGCAGGGTCACCACCAAACACCACTTACGGCGAGAACATAGGCGTAATGGCTATTACCCGTGTTTACTCGGTTTGGGTAATACGCGGTGCAGCTATTCTTGCTATTGCATTTTCGTGTATTGGAAAAGTATCAGCAGCCATTTCTACAATTCCAGGACCGGTAATGGGTGGTATCACCATGTTATTGTATGGTGTAATAGCGGTTCAGGGCTTCCGTATGTTTGTAGAACAAAAGGTTGATTTTAGCAAAAACAGTAATATGGTACTGGGAGCTATCACTTTTGTAGTGGGTGTTAGTGGTGCAGCCATTAATATTGGTTCTGTACAATTAAAAGGTATGGCTTTCGCAGCTATCATAGGTGTTTTGTTATCGTTGATTTTTTGGGGGCTGAAAAAATTAGGCATGATGAATAAAGAGGTCTAAATAATTTGTACTTCATTATGAGTATAGAAATTGAAGGAGCGAACAGTTGTTTGCTCCTTTTATTATGATAGAACCGGTTCAGTTCCTATAATGAAATGAAAATGATTCAGGCCAATTCAGTTGGTACGAAAATTGTAAGGTGCATAAAATTTATCTGTTTCTTAGAAAAATCTAGTATCTTTGCAGCTATTAAGACCCTAGACAACATTCTTTGGTTTTCCTATTTATGTTAAAGCAACAGTTACAACAGAAATTACAACAAAAGCTTTCACCTGCTCAAATTCAGGTTATAAAAATGCTCGAAGTGCCTACTTTAGAGCTAGAAGAACGCATCCGCCAGGAGTTAGAAGAAAACCCTGCTTTGGAAGAAGGTGCTGAACTGGATAATGATAGTAATGAGAAAGATGATGATTTTAATTCGGAAGATGGAGGCAATAATGATGATCTTGATTTAGATGAATATATGTCGGACGATGACATTCCGGATTACAAACTGAAAGCGAATAATACATCGAAAGATGATAAATACGAGGATATTCCTTTTTCGATAGGCATGACCTTCCACGAATTTTTATTGGATCAGGTGGGGCTATTGCAATTATCGGACAAAGACCGCCTGCTGACAGAATATGTAATTGGGAATATTGACGATGAGGGTTATTTACGTCGTGCCCCCGAAGCAATTGTTGATGATATCGTTTTTCAGGCTGGCGTACAAACTACCGATGACGAAATTTACAGAATAATACATCAAGTTCAACAATTAGATCCGGCTGGAGTTGGTGCAACAGATTTACAAGGTTGCTTACAACTGCAACTTGAACGCAAAACAGAAACACAGGAAAACAAGTTGGCAAGAAAAATCATTGCTGATTATTTTGATGAGTTTTCGAAAAAGCATTACGACAAAATAATGCGTGGGCTAGATATGGATGACATAATGCTGAAAAAGGTGATGAATGAGATTATCCATCTAAATCCAAAACCGGGAAACGCCTGGGGTGGAAATATTCTGGAAAAATCGATGGCTACCATTGTCCCTGATTTTATACTGGAGAACGATGAGAACGAATTGACCGTACATCTCAACAATAGTAATATCCCCGATTTGAGGGTAAATACCTCTTACAACGAAATGTTTCAGGACTATGCGGGTAATAAGCAAAACCAAAGTCGGGAAATGAAGGATGCGGTAATGTTTGTGAAGCAAAAAATTGACTCTGCCCGCTGGTTTATCGATGCCATCAAACAACGTCAACAAACATTACTGACCACCATGATAGCGATTGTGCAGTTTCAGAAAACGTTTTTTATTGAGGGTGATGATACCTATTTGAAACCCATGATTCTAAAAGATATAGCCGACATTACCAGTTATGACATTTCAACTATTTCGCGCGTAAGTAATAGCAAATATATACAAACTGAATTTGGAATTTTTCCGGTAAAGTATTTCTTCTCCGAATCGATGACCAATGATTCGGGCGAGGAAGTTTCTACGCGTGAGATTAAACAAATTTTACTGGAATGCGTTAACAACGAAGACAAGCACAAACCGATAAACGACGATGCACTTGCCGATGTACTCAAAACCAAAGGTTACATTATTGCTAGACGCACGGTAGCAAAATATCGCGAGCAACTGAATATACCCGTAGCAAGAATGAGGAAAGAAATATAAAATAAAGCATACTAAGCAGTTACAAGTGTTTAGTTACAAGTCTTATTATCTGAAAGTTATTCCAAAATAACCTATCAATAATAATTGCCAACTACTTTTAAGACATAAACTATACAAAGTGAAGACATTTCATAAAATAATCTCACTGATATTTCAGCCATTATTGATGCCTACCTTTGGCATGATAATACTGATGAATATGACATTCTTCGTTGGATTACCATCGCTGTGGAGGTGGATAGCGATTATCGGGACTTTTATATTTACCGCTGTATTGCCTGCCATTCCAATATTGGTAATGCTGCGTAAAGGTGAAATAAACGACTTATTCATTTCCAAAAAGGAAGAGCGTACCATGCCATATCTATTTTCGATTATGGCTTATGCGTTCTGGACGATGTTTATGTGGAGAACCTTACAGTTCCCAATGTTTATCGTAGCTATGGGCATTGGCTCAGCTGTTTCCATTATTGCTATTGTCGTTATAAACCTGAAATGGAAAATCAGTGCTCACCTTGGTGGTATTGGTGGATTAACCGGCGCCATATTTGGTGTAAGCTATCGCATGGCTATTAACCCATTAGTATTTATTACTGTGATACTTGCCATATCGGCCTTGGTGGCGTTGGCGCGCATAGAACTGAAGGCGCATACGCCTAATCAGGTGTTGGCAGGCTTTGTAGTAGGATTTATAGCTGTATTTTTACCCTGCATTTTCTTTTAGGCTTAGTATGCCTGCGGTGATATTTGCTTTGCGATATTAATTGATGGCATATTGCGGAATTTTAGATGAAATTATTAATTAAACAATAAAATAGAAAGAATGATAACGATAGACCAACTGAAAAATGTGTTGGAGCGCGAGGATGCACTGAGGAGGTATCTTTGACGTTGACACGAAACTGATACAAATAATAGAAGAAGATTTGCGCACGCAAGTACCCGGTTTCTGGGACGATGCAAAAGCGGCTGAAGCGCAAATGCGCAAGGTAAAAGAACTAAAAAATTGGGTAGCCGGTTACAACGAAGTCAAGAATGCTGCTGATGAGCTGCAACTAACCTTCGACTTTTACAAGGAAGAAGTTTCAACCGAAGATGAAGTAGATGAAGCCTATCGCCAAGCTATGGAGTTAATTGAGACCCTGGAGATGAAAAACATGCTTTCGCACGAAGAAGATAAACTGGGAGCAGTTATCAAAATTGTGGGTGGTGCTGGTGGTACCGAAGCACAAGACTGGGCTTCGATGCTTTTTCGAATGTACCAACGGTGGTGTGAACGTCAGGGGTATAAGTGCGAAATCACCAACTTACAAGATGGTGAAGAAGCCGGTATCAAGACCGTAACCATGCAGATTGAAGGTGAAATGGCCTACGGCTATCTGAAAAGCGAAAACGGCGTTCACCGCTTGGTGCGTGTTTCTCCTTTCAATGCCCAAGGTAAACGTATGACATCCTTTTGCTCGGTATATGTGGTGCCACTAGTTGATGATACTATTGAGATAGAGCTAAACCCTGCCAATCTTAGTTGGGATACCTTCCGATCGAGCGGTGCAGGTGGACAAAATGTGAACAAGGTGGAAACGGGAGTCCGTTGTCATTATAAATTCAAAAACCCTGTTACAGGATTGATGGACGAAATAATCATTGAAAATACCGAAAGTCGTTCGCAATTTGGGAATAAAGACAATGCTATACGGTTACTGAAATCGCAACTGTATGAATTGGAACTCGAAAAACGCCGTGTGGAAACAGCAAAAGTGGAAGCCGGGAAAAAGAAAATTGAGTGGGGATCACAAATTAGAAGTTATGTTTTTGACGACCGCCGCGTAAAAGATCACCGCACCAATTACCAAACCTCAAACGTACAAGGTGTTATGGATGGCGATATTGATGCATTTATCAAGGCATATTTGATGGAATTTCCTGACTAATTCAGTGAACAATAATCAGTAATCAGTTACATTATCTGAAAGTTATTTCAGAGAAACCTATCAAAAATTAGTATAAGACGTATTTCATTCTGATAAAACAGAAAGAAATACGTCTTTTTTATTTTAGACCTCAATGTATTTACAAATTATAAAGTCACTCAATAAAAGCATAATGTGCGTTAATCGAGTCTATAATTGCCTATTAGCCGAAAACAATTCAGAGCATTTGACGTTTTGCTTTCGTTGCTTGCTCATCGTTAAGTCCAACATCTGGCAATACAACATCACCGCAGGTACATTTATAAAATCGCTAACTATTTATGCAGCTGCTCGTAAAGCTGATCTTACCAAATGGGCAACAGCTTCGGATGGAAATACCACAGATGCAACTACCGGTGCTACACAAAGCAACTTTGGAACGGTTTACGGAACATAGAACGGTAAAGACCGCAACGGAATGCTGGTAGCAGATGGCGCCTACAAAGTTTGTATGGAATTGACTGATAAAAATGGAACAGGTAATTACTCATTGTACCCCTTTACAATAGGTGCAATTGCAAGCACTCAAACACCTGCAAATACCTCAAGTTTCTAATCGGTTGCCATAAAATGGATGCCTTTATAAGAGCAGGTACAAGACTTAAGATATTTTCTATTACTTAATTTGATGTTTTCCAATTATTGATTTTTAGATGGATACCCACACTTTTGAATTGTAAAAGGTGTGGGTATTTCATTGCTACAAAGATAAATCAGTGAATGATGAATTAGATAAATTAGTGAATTAAAACAAACAATACTATGAAAACTACAATCCCACCTAAACAAGAACAACATAATATGCGTTAATAGGAACAACAACTGCACATTGTGATATAATCTTTGAGTAAATTTGGCGTTACAATCACAAACTAACAATGAATACAATTTAAGAACTAATATCGTTATGAAACTAAATGTCAATATAAATTATCTCAAGCTGTTACTTGCTGTTTCAATTGTATCGCTAACCATCTTTAGCTGTGATAACAAAATGCCATTTAGAACAGTATCAACTACTACAGCCACAGGTATTACTTCAGGCACAGCTACGGTAGGCGGAAAAATAACGAACGACAACAACATCGTTAGTACTATTCAAGGTATTTGTTGGAGTTCCAAAACTGCCCCAACTATTAACGACAGTAAAACCTCGAGTACAACTATCACCGTAGATTTTACTGGTTCATTGACAGGTTTATTACCCAATACAACCTATTTTGCCAGAGCTTATCTCAGTAATAGTGACAACACAGTGTACGGAAATGAAATTACGTTCACTACATCGCAAGGCACTTCGTTTGCACTTACTACTACCGCTCCAACACCAACTTCTCCAACAGCAGCAACAGCGGGAGGAAACATCACATCGGATGGTGGGTTGGTTATTTTAGCACGTGGCGTATGTTGGAATACAGCTACTGCACCAACCACTAGTAACAGCAAAACCAGTGATGGAGCAGGAACAGGTGCTTTTACAAGTAGCATAACCGCTCTTACAGCCAACACATTATATTATGTACGAGCGTATGCTACAAATGCTAGCGGAACCGTTTATGGTAATGAAGTTTTGTTCACCACACCACAAGCTACTGTGCTCACTCTTACAACTACCGCTGCAACTGGAATTACCACAACAACCGCAACAGCCGGAGGAAATATATCATCCGATGGTGGAGCAGCGGTCACAGCACGTGGAGTATGTTGGAGTACCACTACCGCTCCTACTATCAGCAACAGTAAAACCACTGATGGAACAGGAACGGGCGCATTTGCAAGTAGCTTAACCAGTCTAACACCCAACACCATATATTACTTACGGGCGTATGCTACCAATACTAATGGAACTGCTTATGGCACCGAAGTTCCATTTACAAGTGCACAAGCCACAGCAGTAACTCTTACTACTACAGTTGCAACAGGAATTGCAACAACGGCAGCAACAGCGGGAGGAAACATCACATCGGATGGTGGGTTGGTAATTTTAGCACGCGGAGCATGTTGGAGTACCACCATTACTCCTACTATTGCCAACAGTAAAACAAGTGATGGAATAGGAATGGGCGTATTCTCCAGTAGTATAACAGGATTACAACCGAACACGAAGTATTACATTCGGGCGTATGCCACCAACTTGCTTGGCACTACATACGGTACTGAACTATCTTTTACAACCCAACTGACGGCTGTACTCACACTTAGCACCACTGCGGCAAGTGCTATTGGAACAACCACCGCAACAGCCGGGGGGAATATAACATCTGATGGTGGGTCTGCTGTAACAGCGCGTGGTGTATGTTGGAGTACCTCTACAGGACCAACAACCAGCAGTAGCGTAACACAGAACGGAATAGGAATGGGCACCTACACCAGTAACTTAACAGGACTAGTACCGGGCAATACCTATTACATGCGAGCCTATGCTACCAATGGCAACGGAACCGGTTATGGTACTGAAGTTACATTTACAACTACTGCATTGTTAGCACCCACAGTGACAACTACCACTGCCTCAGCCATTGCGATTACTACCGCAACAACAGGAGGAAATGTAAGTTCCGATGGTGGATCGGCTGTTACAGCACGCGGCGTATGTTGGAATACAGCTACTGCACCAACCACTAGTAACAGCAAAACCAGTGATGGAGCAGGAACAGGTGCTTTTACAAGTAGCATAACTGGTCTGATAACAGCTACCAAATATTATGTACGAGCCTATGCAACTAATGCCATTGGAACGACTTATGGCAGTGAAGTTTCATTTACCACTACAAGTGCAGTATCAAATACCCCAGGAACGCTAACGGTGAGTACACTTACAAGTGTAGCCGGTGGTGGTTATTCTCCTAGAAATGTTGTGGCCATTTGGATAGAGAATAGTTCAGGAGTTTTTGTGAAATCACTATTGGTATTGGCTAATGCTCGGAAATCAGATCTTTCTAATTGGTCTTCAAACTCAGGGAAAAGTGTAGTGAATGCAACCACTGGTGCTACACAGGCTAACCATGCGACCAGAACTGCAACATGGAACGGAACCAATGTGAGTGGAGCTGTGGTAATAGATGGAACCTATAAAGTGTGTTTCGAATTAGCAGATGGTGCATCGAAGTTTTCAACATTCAACATTATAAAAGGACCAACAGCAGCCAGTCTGACGCCTGCTAATGCTCCAAGTTTCTCGAATATCTCCATAATATGGACTCCTTGATGATAAGTTAGTCCTATTTTGGCAAAAGCCGATACCTCTTTTATTCTCTCACGGAATAACTTTCAGAAAATAAGCCTTGTAACTTGTAACTAAACACTTGTAACTATATACCCACACTTTTAAATAAAAAAAGTGTGGGTATTTTCATTTTATTCTGGCAAAAAGTAACTATAGTAAGTGTGAATTGATTAAATTTGCACATTGACAATTTCAACTCGTTCAATCATTCCTTCATCACAAATGGCAATAAAAATACTACAATCTGAAAACGCTGAGTATAAAAGTCAGATCATTGCGCTTTACATGGAAGCTTTTGCACAAGGAGCATCGGAGCAATACATTGATTCAATTGCATTGGATAAATACATCGAACAACTGTTGAAACAAGGAACTGTATTATTAGCCATAGAGAATGAACAAGCGGTTGGAGCATTGCTTAGCTGCCTATTGACGTTTGACGAATACGTTACAACGGCCATTACCGAAAACTTTGACATCGAAAAATGTGTTTATGTTGCAGAAATGATGGTAGCAGAACAAGCACGCGGAAAAGGAATAGGACGGCAACTGTTGACCGCTTTTTTCGAAACGCCCGACATAAAACACTATTCGGATGCCTTTATAAGGGTATGGGATAAAAATGTGGGAGCGATAGCGTTGTATCAAAAAATGGGATTTGTACCCTATACCATCATCCAACAAACTAAACTAAAAGCCGACAGAAGCGAGACCTTTGTAATGCATAAAATATATTTACACAAGAAAATAGATTAGATATGACAAATTTATTGACCAAAACAATTGATTTAAAAAGCGGGAATGTAGAAGAGAAACGACAAGAAATCCTTCGGTACTTCCAAAAAACCTGGGCTGTAGACGAACAATTGTACACACAATTAAAGTCGGACCAGGTGTTTTACCACCGTGGTGACTCCTTGCGTCATGTGTTGCTCTTTTACTTCGGACACACTGCCGTGTTCTTTATCAACAAATTGTTTCTGGCTAAAATTATCGATACACGTATTAATCCCTCCTTCGAATCTATCTTTGCCATTGGTGTAGATGAGATGAGTTGGGACGACTTGAACGAAACACATTACAACTGGCCAAGCGTGGATGCCGTGCGCAACTACCGGGGCAAAGCCAAAGAACTGATTGAAACCGCAATTCTTACCATCCCACTCACCCTTCCCATCACCTGGAACGATCCAATATGGATCATCCTCATGGGCATTGAGCATGAACGTATCCATCTGGAAACATCCTCGGTACTTATTCGTCAGTTACCGCTGAACGAAGTAGTGCCCGGAAAGTTTGGGAAGATCTGCACCGAAGCGGGCACTGCTCCTCAAAATGAGCTCCTACCAGTTACCGGTGCACAAATGCAGTTGGGCAAATCGTTCGACAATGCATTATACGGTTGGGATTTAGAATATGGTCATTACACCGAAAAAGTAGAAGATTTCAGCACCTCCAAATACTTGATATCCAATGGAGAGTTTCTTTTGTTTGTAACCGATGGTGGCTATAAAGATAACTGTTACTGGACAGAAGAGGGTTGGAACTGGTGCAGCTTTAAACAAGCCGAGATGCCACTCTTTTGGCGTAAAGAAGGAGAAGAATATCGCCTACGCCTGATGGCCGAAGAGATAGCTATGCCGTGGAATTGGCCAGCAGAGATAAATTACCTCGAAGCAAAAGCTTTTTGCAACTGGAAAACAGCCAAAGAGGGTAAAACCTTCCGCTTGCCTACCGAGGCTGAGTGGATGAGACTAACAGATGTATGCGCTGTGGCCGATGAATTGGAATGGGAAACTGCTCCAGGCAATATTAATCTGGAACATTACGCATCGCCTTGTCCGGTAGATAAATTCCAGTCGGGCAAGTTTTATGATGTGATTGGCAATGTATGGCAATGGACCGAAACGCCCATCACCGGCTATGCAGGCTTTAAGGTACATCCCATGTACGATGATTTTGCCACACCGACCTTTGATGGCAAACATAACCTAATAAAAGGCGGTTCGTGGATATCCACCGGCAACGAAGCCATTCGCAATGCACGCTATGCGTTCCGTCGTCATTTTTACCAGCATGCCGGATTCCGCGTAGTGCAATCGGAAACTCCACTCGCCATTCACAACGATGAATACGAGATGGATGTGGAAGTAGCCAACTCTTGCGAAACAAACTGGAGCGATGCCTTTGCCCGCTGTTCCAACTTCTCGGTAGAACTTGCAAAAGTGGCCATCGAAACCATGAAAAGTAAAAAGAACATCAAAGTATTGGACTTAAATGCCGACACGGGACGTATGGCCTTTGAACTGGCACAACATTTCGAAAATGTAACAGCACTCGACTTCTCAACCCGCTTTATTCGTCTGCCCATCAAACTGCAAGAGAAAGGATTTATCCGCTACATTGTAAAAGACGAAGGCGAACTAGTGTTTTACCGCGATATAGTACTTGCCAATATGGCACTTGAGCATGGCAAAGACAATATTCTGTTTATGCAAGCCGATGCTAATAACCTAAAACCCATTTACAGTGGTTACGATTTGATTATTGTACCCAATCTATTGGAAGAACTGATCTGTCCCATCTTGTTTCTGCAAAGCATTCACGAACGCCTAAACGAAAACGGAATATTGATCATAGCCAGTACCTACGAGTGGGAACATCACGAAGTAAAACGGGCACATTGGCCGGGTGGGTTCAAAAAAGATGGTGAACCGGTTTCCTCCTTCGATGGCATGGAAGCAATACTCTGCAATCATTTTACACTAGAAAACACACCTTTTGAGTTATCACGCACCCTACGCAAATCATCTCGCATTAGCGAGTTACGCATGTCGGAAGTAAGTGTATGGAAAAAGAAGTAGGGTAAATAATGGAGTAAGTTATAAATTCCCATCCTATTCATCAACCTCTATCCCTAACCCTTTCTTCTTTAAAGAAAGGTGACAAAAATGCTCATACAATACAGTTTGTGTTATTCATTGCATGCTGCAAAGTCCTGACAAAGACTTAATGTGAATAACTGTGGGTGCAAACCCACGTATAAAGTAACAAATAAAACTGAGCCCTGATTTGGTTTATTTCAATTCACCAACTGGCGCATTATTCACGTTTAGCTCCTTCGGAGTAAAAACAAACTTCTAATAACAAATTTTTATAATAGATTATGGATACAACAAAATTCAATCATATTGTCCCTATTCAACTCCGGTTTAATGACTTCGATGCGCTGGGACATGTCAATAACTCGGTGTATTTCTCCTTTTTCGATCTAGGAAAGACCGCCTATTTTACCGAGGTGATACCCGCAGTAAGTAATAGTAAAGAAGTTGGAGTAGTGATCGGACACATAGAGGTAAGCTTTCTGCTACCAGTATACCCCGGAGAAAATGTAGCGGTAGAAACCGCCGTGGTAGAAGTGGGCAACAAAAGTTTCAAACTCTTACAACAACTCATCGACCTTGATACCAAAGAAGTAAAATGCGTCTGTCGCACGGTGATGGTTTGCTTTGATGCCAGCACCAAAACCACCCATGTAATTTTTGATAAATGGAGAAAAGCAATGGCTGATTTCGAAAGCAATCCCAAACTTTTGGTTGTGCATGCAAAGCAATAATAAATCATAGCAATACGATAACACCTTTACGAAGCAAGTGATATTATTTGTTTATATATCATTTATTTCATCAAGTTTCACCAAACCGACCACTATCCTTAACCATTTCTCCCAACGTAATAGAAACAAGTTTGCTCATACAATAAAATTCGTATTATTCATTGCACACTGCAAAAGTCCCTCTCCTTGGGAGAGGGACTTAGGAAGAGGTCAGACTGCAAACATAGCAATACAATAAAACCACTTTTTTGTAACCCACCATCTATGTACATAGGCAGAAATGGCCGGGTTATTTTGATTTTTGAATGTTCAGCAAAGCACTATACACCTCACTTTTATGCCCCCCAAAAGCCATTTACCCCCAAAATAAAGCAATCTCTCACCCAATGATAACAAAACTGGCAAAAGGATGTACATACCTTGCACCCAGTAATAATACACCTCGCACCCAGTAATAACATAGCTTACACCCAGTGATAACACAACTGGCAGATAGATGTACATGCCTGATACCAAGTAATGATACAACTCGCACACAATGATTACATAGCTTACACCCAATGAGAAGACATAAGAAGAACGGTGATAAAACAGAGGAGACCACACGATAAGACATAAGAGGAGCAATGATAATACATGAAAGGCAACACGATATAACATAAAAAGAGTGGTAATAAAACATCTGACAGCTAGTGATAACACATCTGATACCCAATGATAACACCTTATACAGGCAATGATAACACATCATACACCCAGTGATAACACAACTGGCAGATAGATGTACATGCCTAATACCCAGTAATGATATAACTCGCAGACAATAATTACATAGCTTACACCCAATGATAAAACATAAGAAGAACAGTGATAAAACAGAGGAGACCACACAATAAGACATAAGAGGAGCAATGATAATACATGAAAGACTACACGATATAACATAAAAATAGTGGTAATAAAACATCTGACAGCTAGTGATAACACATCTGATACCCAATGATAAGACCTCATACAGGCAATGATAACACATCATACACCCAGTGATAACACAACTAACTGGCGGTGATAAGACATCTAACTGATGGTGATAATACATCTGGCAGGCAAATAAAAAGCATATAACAGTTAATACATTGCCAATATGTCTAAAAATAAATTAGATTCATTCTAAATTACAACAATATTCATTTCTAGCTATGTTAAGCAAAACCCCGATTAACACTACACTTTATTAAATACACAAAGGGGAAAATAGGACATTTTGAATATAGATTATCAAAAAGACTATTGCATATTAAAAAATAATTCCTAAATTTGACAGACAATTTATTTAACCATAATTAAATAAACAATACAACAGAAATCATATAATCCAAATCTATTAATAATTAAATCCCCCTAAAATTTATGACATCAAAACTTGAATCAAAACTTAAAATGCTTCTTTCCTTGCAAATTTATTTGTTGTCGAATCCTGTAATTACAGCTACACTGCCGCACTGCGCTGAGTTTATGGAAGCACTGAATGTTGCCATTATTCAAATTCAAACCAATAGCGAAAAAAATCAAATCAGCACCAAAGGAGTAACGGATAATAAAAGTGAAATTAAACTGGAACTGGTTAACTGCGTAGCCGATAATTCGCGAAAAATGCAAGCATTTGCCAGCTATATTAACAACACAGTGTTGCTGGCCGAAACAAAAATGACAGTAACAGCATTGAAACAACAGTCCAGTATTGCGCTATGTGATAGTGCCAACGGATTGTACTTACTTGTAGACCACCATTTGGGTGAATTAACGCCCTATGGACTCAATGCCGAAAGTCAAACTAATTTTAAAAGCCTGATTGATGCGTATGCCACTGCCATTCCGCAGCCCCGCCAAAAACAATTAAACGGCAAAGAACTATCACTCTTTGTAGATCGGGGATTCGAAGCAGCAGATAAAGCTTGTGCCGATATCGATACCCTGGTAGAGATTGTGCACTTAAGTCAACCCTATTTTTACCAAGGATATAGAAATGCCCGTAAAATAGTGGAACAAGGTAATGGATCCCTACAAGTGCAAGGCAAAGTAATAGACGCTATTACCCAACACCCCATTATAGACGCTACCGTATCATTTAGCTTGCCATCGCAACCCACGGTAGTAGTGGAAAAACAAACAGCCGAAAAAGGTGGCTTTAATATAAAATCGCTTGGCGAAGGAGTGTACTCTGTTACCATAAGTAAAGTAGGGTATAAGACCCAAACCATCACCGCCGTGGTGAGCTGGGATGCCCTGTGTGTATTAGAAATAGACCTCGAAAAACTATAACTCAACCAAAGGGGTAGCAACACGCTACCCCTTTTTTATATAAACACAAAAAGAAAAGAATAAGACAATTAAAAAAATACACTAAAAAGCTTGTTAATACAAAATATATCATTAACTTTGTAGCAAGAAAAAATCCTGAAGGGATTGAATGTAATTAGCCATGGGTGCAACCCGTGTAATAAGATAAAAAACAGAAACACAACCCCGAAGGGTGTTGAATAAGATTAGAATTAGTTAATATTGAACCCCATTCGGGGTACTGTAAATATTCACCATATTCATATTCCATGCATTGCACCCATGGCTAATCACATTCAACCGCGTTGCGGTTAAGAATACACAAATCAGACAGTCAACATCTACTCCAATAAATTTTTATTAATGACAGTAACTCCCCACCACTCTAAAAAACAAGTAGCATTTGGCATTGGTATCGTATTGCTATTGTTTATTACTCCATATATTGGGAGATATTTGGGTATCATCAGCACTGAAAAAAACATATACACTCTACTAATACACGAACTATATGTATGGGTCATATTGTTTGCTGTGTACCTGTATGCAACCAGAATTGAAAAGAGACCACTGTTGGATCTGGAAGGAAAGCTCTATTCCAGTTAAACAATCAATAAAAAATGTATTCGAATTATTGCTGTCCATTATTGGCATTAGCATTATGATTGGCTTAGCATTAAAACTGGCAGGAATTAAAATGATACTATTTACATACAAAAAATCATACCAATTCTAAAACAATATAAAATACTTATACTCATCGTTGCTCTCACGGCAGGCATTGTTGAGAAACTGGTTTTCAGAGCTTATATATTTACTCGCTTCGAAGAAATATTTGAAAATACAAATGCTTCAGTTATTCTATCATCTGCAATATTCGGAATACTTCACATATCCTACGGCACAGTAGCTCAAGTAATCTTCCCCTTTGAGTTTGGAATTATTGTTTCCATGCATTATAAAAAACACAGGAACATAAAAACACTCATCTATACCCATTTTTTGTGGGATTTTATATTACTTTGCAAATCCGTTTTGTAGATTTGCTTATAATGACAGAAGGAACAACTTCCAATAAAATAAATAGACAACAATGAAAAACAATACTCAAATAAAATGTCCCAACTGTGGCACAGCGATAGATGTACAAGATATTCTGGCACATCAACTGGAAGATGAAATCAAGCAGAAATATCAAACGCAACAGGCCGATGAAAAGAAGAGATACGACTCTGAACTGGAGAACCTGAGCAAGGCCAAAGAGCAATTTGAGCAAAAAAAGAAGCAAGAGAACGAACTTTTTCAGGAACGGTTGGAGAAGCAACTCAAAGAAGACCGCAAAGGAATAGAGGAAAAGTTGAAAGTGAAGTTCCGTGACGAACAGATGGAGCAATTCAATGCTTTACAAAAAGAGTTGAACGAAAAATCGGAGCAAGTGAAAGAGCTGAACCGCACCAAAGTCGAAATTGAAACGCTAAAGCGCGAGAAATCGGAATTGAAAGATGTGGTAGAAGCAGAAGCTCAGAAAAACCTAAACGAGATGCTGACGGCAGAAAAAGAAAAAATCAGAAAACAAGAAGAAGATAAAAACGAACTGCGCTTCAGAGAACTCAACAAACAACTGGAAGATCAAAAACATCTGACCGAAGTAATGAAACGTAAGCAAGAGCAAGGTTCTATGCAATTGCAAGGCGAAGTACAGGAACTGGCCATGGAAGAATGGTTGGCCGCACAGTTTCCGCTCGACTCGATAGAGGAAATTAAGAAAGGCGCACGCGGCGGCGATTGCCTTCAGATAGTGAATACCCGCACCGCTCAAAATTGCGGAACAATATACTACGAGAGCAAACGTACTAAAGACTTTCAAGCCAGTTGGATAGAAAAATTTAAAGCCGACATTCGCGAGAAGGGGGCAAATATGGGCGTATTAGTAACCGAGGTAATGCCATCGGATATGAGCAGAATGGGGCTCAAAGATGGTATCTGGATTTGCAATTACGATGAATTCAAAGGATTGTGTTCCGTATTGCGCGAATCCATCATACAAATCAGCTCGGCCATCAGTTCGCAGGACAATAAAGGCGACAAAATGCACATGCTCTACGATTACCTTACCGGAAATACGTTCAGACTACAAGTAGAAGCCATTGTGGAGGGATTTACACAGATGAAGCAAGATCTGGAAAGCGAAAAACGAGCCATGCAAAGCATTTGGAAAAAGCGCGAAAAGCAAATAGAAAAAGTAACCATCAATACCATCGACATGCACAGTTCGATAAAAGGGATTGCCGGTAATGCCATTCAATCGGTGAGACTGTTGGAGTTATCCGAAGCTGAATATGTTGCTGACGAACTGGAATAGATTTACAAAAAATAAAATTCAAAGTAAAAAAAGAAATAGATTTACTTCCTCATAATCAGCTGGATTTTGAACAAAGTTGGATAGAATGAGTTACATTGGTAAAACTTATTCAAATAACCCCAACGATGAAAAAACAAATCATACTAGTTGGTGCCTTTATCTGCCTTATCTATTCGGGCAAAGTACTTGCACAGCCGGCTATAGGACAAACAGCACCTACGCTTCCCAGCTTGAAAATGATTGACAACGACTTTCCAAACAGGGAAAATAAATATCTGTACCTGGATTTTTGGGCAAGCACTTGTGCGCCGGAAGTTAGGTCCTTAGATCATCTCAATTCTTTAGCATTACGATTCAAGCCGAAAGTGATTTTTTTGGCAGTGACCGATGAAAACGAACAACAAGTTCGATCGCTGTTGCAAACGAAACAATGGAACTATTTATACATTGGATTGGACAAAGATCAAATCTACCATAAGAAATTCTCGGTCAAAGAGCCTCCAATATTTTATCTCATCTCTCCCGAGAATGTTATTCTGGCCAGTGGTATTTCGGCACAGCTGATGGACTACAAACTGGATTCTATCATCAACAAAAATGATTCGCTAAGGTTAAACATA
>Ga0136636_10000719_pt1 | contig 17892 bp, 15 predicted proteins | sample AntDrymUQ8522106_2_FD_104653 | JGI IMG/M metagenome (GOLD analysis project Ga0136636, IMG submission 104653) | Polar desert sand microbial communities from Dry Valleys, Antarctica - metaG UQ852 (21.06) | ecosystem: Environmental > Terrestrial > Soil > Desert | place: Antarctica: Dry Valley... | reverse complement strand
GCTATCGAAGCATGACCCAGATAATGTGCCGAAGAAAACTACCCGTCATCGCGAACAGGCTAATGCTCAGTCTGCCCATGAAGCAATTCGTCCTACCTATTTGAGCATTACTCCCAAAACTGTTAGAGATCATCTCAGCGCCAAACAGCATCAACTCTACGAACTAATCTGGCGCAGAGCCGTTGCTTCTCAATGTGCTAATGCTTTGATTCAGAAAAGTCGCGTGATTATTCAGGCAGGTTCGACTTTATGGCAAACCAATGGCAGTATTCTTACGTTTGCGGGTTATACGCGCTATTGGAATGACCTCAGTAAGGATAAACATATCCCTGCTTTAGCGAATGGTCAGGTACTAAATCTCAAGAATGCAGGTTTTACTCAGAAACAGACTCAACCTCCTGCTCGGTATAGTGAAGCGAAGCTGGTGCAGACTCTTGAGCGTCAGGGTGTGGGTAGACCAAGTACTTTTGCGGCGATCGTCAAGACTCTCAAGGATAGAACATACGTCTTACTGAAGGGAAAAGTGCTTGAGCCTTCGGCTTTGGGGATGTCTACCGATGATGTATTGCATCAAACTTTCCCCGATCTGCTCAGAGCCGATTTTACCGCAGGGATGGAAACAACTTTGGATGAAATCTCGGTTGGTAAATTGGAATGGCAAAGCTATTTGATTGGTTGGCATCAGTCTTATTTTCAACCGATGCTGGCGCGGGCTTACAGTAATCTCAGTGGTGATTTGCAGCCAAGTAATCGAAAAAATGAGCTTTCCGATGTGGCTTGTCCTGCTTGTAAACATCCTCTCAGTAAGATTCCTTCCAAGAAGGTGAGTGGTGGTCATTTTCTCAAGTGTGAGCATGGCTGTGAGAATCTGGTGATGTTCTGGAGCGATCGCCGTAATCAGTGGGAGATTCCTCAAGCAAAAAGTGAGAATGCAGTGACGTTGGAGTTGACGACTTTTGCTTGTCCTGTTTGTAGCAAGCCTCTGGCTAAGATTCCTTACGCTAAGGATGGTGTGGATAAGGTGATGTTGAAGTGTTCGGATGTTCAGGCAAAGGAACGTAAGGATCATGCGGATGTGGTCTACTTCTGGACTTCTCAGGAGAAGTGGTGGTCGAAAAAATTTGGAGATCTCGATCAGTCGGCGAAGCCTGATTCGGGTAAACCTGTTGCTTCGGCTAAGAAAAGTTCGCCGCGTAAGCCGAAGCAGACGGGTAAAGTTGCTAAGCCTAGTCCTAAAAAATCGTCCCGTTAAGTAATTCAGAATTTAAGGTGTTGGAGCAGGTTGAATATGTTTTCCTGCATAGAAAACAACTACTTTCAACTGAGTCTCATCAGGAATGTAAAATACTCTGTCTCCTCCAGTCACTTCATATTCCCATACTCCCTGATATTTCTTTCCCTTTAACGGAAAAACTCGTCTTGGTTGTCTAGTTATCGGTGCTATGCATAAATCCTTGTAACACCGTCTGGCATTCTCAGGGTTTCGCTGGATCAATGCTTCCCAGTCTCGATTGACCCGACGATTTTTAGCGACTACTAGCCAAATAGTCTTCGGTATGTCAGAGGTTTCGGTTATCTCAGCTAATTCAGGAACCGTCAGTTTTACCTCTGGTGGCTCGATATTTTCAATCATCTCTGCGATCGCGTTTTCTGACATATCAAGATTTTTGGGTTTGACTAAAAGCAGCTTCTAATTCTGGATTGGATATGGCTAAGGCGCTTTCATACCATTCATGGATAATTGCTTCTAGCTCATTCCAAGCTTGTTCTTGGCGATCGCTTACACGATAGGCTGACATCACCTCGTTGATAAATTCATTCAGTTCGTCTGTATCAAATACTGCAAGCCAACCATAGGGATGTTCATTACCAATTGTTTGCTTTAATAACAAACGGAAGGCTGTATTGAGAAGTTCGACAATTTCTCTGCTATGTTGGGCAGTTTTCACAAATAAAGCTACGTCTTCGCGCCTTAGTAGGGCAAAAGATTGGTCATTGCGGGTAATCGTGATTGGATGTTCTAATGCTTTGTCTAAAATCCTGCCAGGTTGACGGTTCAATTCTGTGGCTGTCACTAATTCATCGGAGTAAATGGAGTTCATTGCTTCTAGATCCAGTGTTTGAGCAGTTGTGTTTGGGATTGTGGGGAAATTGTGTTAATTGTTAAAGAGTTTAGTTATAGTATACGTACTATTTTACGTAGTTTTAGTTTACAATGAAAACTATGTTGAGGGATTAAAGCAAAATGAGCACTTTGTTTAGTCATGGCTATGCTTTGTTGATTGGTGTGGGTGATTCGCAATATCCAAAGTTGTCTTTGCCTATAACGGTGAAGGATACACAGGCTATTTATGCGGCGCTAACCGATCGCAATTTATGCGCTTATCCCCAAGAAAATATTCGCATTCTCAACAATGCTGATGCTAGTCGCGATGGAATTTTACAGGGTTTGGTTTGGCTGAAGGAAAAGGCAGATAACGATCGCGAGGCGACGGTGTTTGTTTACTATTCGGGGCATGGGTGGGTAGATAAGACTGACGGTCGGTATTATTTGCTTCAGCATGATGTGAAGGCGGCGAAGTTGGCTGCATCAGCATTATCGGCGAAAGTATTTACAGATGCGTTGCGGGAGATTAACCCCGATCGTTTGTTAGTTGTGATTGATAGTTGTCATGCGGCGGGAATGGCGACTTCTAAGGATGCGGATGATGAACTGATGGATGAGTTTGACGAGTTCGATCGCGTGGCTTTTTCTAAGGGGCTGATCGATAGTTTGAAGCAGGGTAAGGGTCGGGTGGTGTTTACTTCTTCGGAGGGGCATCAAAAATCGTGGATTGATCAGGAGCGATCGCTAAGTGTCTATACGTTGCACTTTTTAGAGGCGTTGCAAGGTGCGGGAAATCAAGTTGGGGATAAGGAGGTGCGGGTTTCTAATTTGATGAATTATTTGGCTAAGGCTGTGCCTGAGACGGTTCGCAAGATTTATAACATGGAGCAAACGCCGCATTTTGATTTTGATACGGGTGATTTTGCGATCGCGATGCTTTATGGTGGTAAGGGTTTATCTGACAAGGGTTTAGATAGGGTGAGGTCTGAGACAAGTCAGAAGGTTAATAAGATTGCTGATAAAATTGAGCAGCATGGCAAATTTATTACGAATATCAATGAGGCAAATGGGTTACATATTGGAGATAATTTTTATAGTGGCGATCGCACTTCACATAAAAGTGTGGTGCAGAAGGGATTGGAAAATGTCCAAGTTGGCGGCGATTTTACGGTAAACATCACTCAGAATGGAACGTAATGATAGTCAATATTCAGTTAAAAAGCGATCCGTAAACTTTAGCTCTTGTGTAGACTTCGATGGATGATGAATTAGCAGCTATTTTTGATCGCATTGCCCATGGTCAGTGTGCGGATGCTGATATGGCAGCTTTACGGCAATTTTTAGAATCAGGTGATCGCAGAGTTAAAGCACAGTTTGCTAAATTTAATGTCAACATTGGTAATGGGAAAGGCATACATATAGGCGATAAAATATACCTAGAATTAAATGACGAAATAATTCGAGTGATCGCCGATAAAATTTCTAGTGACAATTTGGATCATGGAAAGTCTGATAAATTAATATCTCAGTCAAAGTCAATGAATCTACCTAAAAATAAATCTGTGTATATTTACTTCTCTAGTTGCCGCCAAGACGAAAAAATACTAAAAGAACTTGAAAAAAGGCTTCTTGTTTTAGAGGAAGATGGCATTATTACAATATTGCATAGTGGGAGAATTGGTCTAGGCAAAAATACTATCGATGAACGTAACGAGCAATTACGCAAAGCAAATGTAATTTTATTACTTGTTAGTACTGATTATATTAATTCTTCAGAGCATCGCAATGTGGAAGTCAAGCAAATAATGGAAAAGTACAATTCAGGCAAAGCAAAAGTTATCCCTATTATTACTAAAAAATGTCATTGGGAAAGAGAAGTATATAAAGATCTAAATCCTTTGCCACGAGATCGTAAGCCTATCGCTAGTAGCATTAAAAAAGATGATATTTTTTCTGCAATAATTGATGAGATTATAAATGAGATAAGAAACTAAGAAATATTTAGGATTAATCAAATAAACATATTCAAAAAATATAGAGATATGAAGGCTATCTGTATTTACTCACAGAAAGACAAGAAACATTTTGATAAGTTATTTGATCATCTTCATGTTTCAAGACACCACCAAAACATGAAAATAATACCTCATGAGCATCCTAATGTTAAAAATTCAAATTTTAACAAAGATATAAATGATGCAGATATAGTTTTTTTATTAGTTAGTGTTGACTCAATTAATATAAGTAGTTGGAGAAAATATACCAACTTATCTGTAAAGCGTCAAAAAGAAATTCCCGTAGTTCCTATAAGAATTGATGCTACTCCTTGGATTAAAAAGAGTTTTGAAAAATTAAAATCTCTCCCAGATGGAAAATCTATAAATGATCGTAGTTGGAAAAATCAGAGCGAAGCATTTACTAGCATTGCCAAGGATATTTATCAGTTAGGTGAAGTCGTTAATCAATCGATAAATTTACGAGAAATACAGAAACAAGAAAAGCAACGTAGAGATATGCAGGAAAAAGAACTCAAAGATTCTCTGTTTTATAAACAAAATCAGAAGAATATAGAATCAGGAATAATCATTAGTGTCATTGGAGTACTAGGTATTTTATTATTTGGTAAGCTTATATCGCCGAATAATACCTGCTCCTCAAAAATAAAGCCTGAAATTTATCTGCAACAAGGTGAAGAGCAAGAAAAGAGTAGAAATTTCCAGAAAGCAATTGAACAATATACCTGTGCTATTCAGTTTCAATCTAACTATTTTGAAGCCTACGCAAATAGAGGTAAAATATATTTTAATCAAGGTGATTATGAAGTTGCGATAAGTGATTTTAGCAAGGTTCTAAACGATGATAGATTAGAAAGAGAATATATAGTTTTTTTCCTTCATCGTAAAGGTGAAGCCAACAGAAAAATATGGGAAATCAATCAAAATGAACAAAACAAAAAAGATGCTTTAAAAAACTATGATAAAGTAATAGAACTCAATAAAGAATATGCGTATGCTTACTTTGGTAGAGGTGAATTGTATAAAAGTTCGGGAGAAAAGACATTGGCTCTTTCAAATTTCCAACGAGCGCTTTTTTACTTTAAGAAAAATCCTAATGAAAAAAGAAACGTTAAACTAGCAGAAGAAAAAATTAAGGAACTCAAGTAGAATTTATAGCTATCCGCGTCCACTCAAGCTGCCTTTACAATTTTATATTTTATCGAAAAAAATCTGTGAATGTATTGACCTGCGATTTATAAATTACTATTCCTGATAATCGCTAAGCAAGATCGGCTCCTTATTAGGAACCCTCACAATAATCTCAATAGTACCGCCCAAAGCATTGACTACAAAACGTAATGTATTTAACTCCAAATTTTGTCTGCGTTCCATTTTAGAAACTGCTGGCTGCTGCACCTCAAGCCGTTCAGCCAACTCCGATTGTGATAAACCTAACTTTTCTCGCAAATGCCTAAGAGTCAATTCCTCAAGACGAATCTGAGAAGCTCTAGCCTTAATCAATTCCTGACGTTCTCCAGACAAATTACTTAACTCTTCAGATAAAGTTGTGTACTTAATCATTAACTCTCCTCCTCAAGTATTTCTAAATATCTTTGATATCGCTTATCCGCTATGGGAATATTTTCCTTGTACCAACGCTTGTTACCAACCTTATTTCCGCCAACCAGCAAAACAGCCTGTCGCTTAGGATTAAAGGCAAATAAAATCCGCCAAGGCTCTCCTTGATATTGAACGCGAAGCTCCTTCATATTCTTGAAAGTAGAATTTTCTAGCGTATCAACTCGCGGTCTTCCAAGCTTTGGACCAGATTCAGCCAACACAGCTAGCACAGCAAACGTCTCATCTTGAAACCCTTGCCCTTGTTGATAAAACCAGATCCTAAAATCTGGATCGAATACAATACGCCATTCCATAAATACAGTATATTCTATACATGGAATATTAGCATGATTTCTTTGCAACTTTCCGAATTATTAGAACCACCCATAACAAGCTTGCTACAATAAACATAATCCACAAGTTTAAGATTATCGCTCATGCAAATTATCTTAGAAGTCCCCGATCGCCTCGGCGAAAAACTACAACAACTAGGCGATCGCCTCCCCAAAGCCTTTGACCGTGCGCTTCAGGAACTCAGTCCCACAGAAATTATCCCCTACCAAGACGATCATCAAATAGTAGAACTTCTGGCAAGTCAACCCAGCCCCGAAACAATTCTTGCCATCCGCCTTACACCCTCAATGCAAGCCCGTATAAGCGACCTCCTCGATCGCAATAAATCTGGCGCACTTTCTAGACCAGAGGAAGTCGAACTAGATCGTTATCTACTTCTAGAACATTGGGTACGCTTAGCCAAAGCTCACGCTTACAAACGCATCCAGACAGCAGCATGAGTTATGTATCAGTTCCCCTGCGTCAGATTGTAACCCAACGCGCTGGAGATAAATGAGAATATTGCAAATTCACTCAAACAATAACGTAGCGATCGCTTCCAAAACTTCTCATGCCATTTAGATCGGTCATCCAGAAAATTGCTCAAGCACCATTAAGCATCAAAATCGGAGAAAAGCTAAAAACAGCCAAAAGCATCTCCCTATCAGGATTATCACGTCTAGGCAAAGGACTGATTAGCTCCCATCTCTGTCAACAGCAAAGCAAACCATTATTAATCATTGCCGCCACCGTCGAAGAAGCAACCCGATGGGCTTTGCAGCTACAAGCAATGAACTGGGAAAACGTCTACCTATATCCACCGATTGATAATCTTCCCTACGAATCAGCCCCCATAGATCTAGAAACAACTTGGACACAGATCGAGATTTTGTCTGAACTGCGATCGCGATCGCAAAGTAGTCTGGCGATCGCCACAACTGTCAATGCTTTACAACCACATCTGCCATCGGTAAAAGTCTTCAAAACCCACAGCCTTTATCTGAATGTAGGAGATCCTCAATCAGTGAAGCCTCTAACTATTACTTTCACGAAGTTGGGATATCTAGAAGTCAAGGAAGTAAAAGAAGAAAAACAATGGAGTCGCAAAGGATTTTGCATAGAGATTTTTCCAGTGAATCGAGCATTACCTGTTCGCATTAACCTTAATCGTTCTACTATTGAGAAAATCAGAGAATTTGACCCCGCTAATCTCAAAAGTCAGACTGACCTAGCCAACGTGGCGATCGCCCCTGTAGATTTGAGGGCGTTTGCTAAATCCCATAGCGCTTCGTTACTGGACTACTTACCCAAAGATTTTATTGTGGTGATCGATGAACCAGAGCAATGTCAGAGTTATGGCGATCGCGGGTATGAGTTGGCGGAAGAACTTTATCAGAATCAATATCCTCAAGGCAATGCGCCTAGACTGCATCAGAGCTTTGCTAAATGCTTGCCTGAGACTAAACATTTTAAAACACTTCAACTTAGCGAACAATCTCTCAAACCGAAAGCAAATATTTTTGACTTTGCTAGTTCGGCTATTTCTGTAATTCCCCATCAGTTCCATGAGATTGCAGCACTGATTCGCGAATATCTGGACTCTGGATATCAAGTCACCTTGATTTCGGCTCAACCTCTACGGGTTGCCTCGTTGCTGAAGGAACATGATTGCATTGCTAACTTTGTCAGTGATGCTGATGATATGCAGTCGATTACGCGCATTCAACAAGCTGGTAAGCCTGTAATTTTGAAATATTCTGGACTAACGGAGATGCAAGGCTTAGTCTTGAGCAGTTGCAAACTTGCGATCTTGACAGACCGCGAAATGTTCGGACAACAGTTGCTAGCGGCTCCATCCTTTGTGCATCCATCACGTCTTCACGCGGCAAAGGCAATTAATCCGAACGAGTTAAATATTGGCGATTATGTCGTTCATCGTAAATATGGGGTCGGTAAGCTTGCTAAGTTTGAAGTCATTACAGTTAAGGGAGCAGCACAGCCTCATTACATTGTTGAATTTGCCGATGGTAAGACTGGTGTGGCGGTATCACAGGAAAATATTCTCACTCGCTATCGTAGTGCTGCTAATGCCGCGCCTAAGTTAAATAGCATTGCTAACACTAAGGTATGGGATACCGCTCTCAGTAAGTGTCAAAGGGAAATTCATAAGTTAGCGGGGGATTTACTGCACCTCTATGTCAGACGCGCCAATTTAGTTGGTTATGCTTTTCCACCTGATACAGAATGGCAACAAGAGATGGAGGATTCTTTTCCTTACCAATTGACTCCCGATCAGGTCAAAGCTGTCCAAGATGTTAAGCAAGACATGGAAAGCGATCGCCCGATGGATCGGTTGGTGTGCGGTGATGTCGGCTTTGGTAAGACTGAGGTGGCGGTACGGGCAATTTTTAAAGCGGTTTGTGCGGGTAAGCAGGTGGCTCTGCTAGCTCCAACGACGATTCTGGCGCAGCAGCATTTTTATACGCTCAAAACTCGGTTTGCGGCTTATCCTTTTGCTGTGGAGGTGGTTAATCGGTTTCGCCCTGCGAAGGAGCGCAAACAGGTTTTGCAAAATCTGGCGGATGGGGCGGTGCAGATTGTGGTGGGTACGCATCAACTTTTGTCTAAGGATGTCCAGTTTGATGATTTGGGTTTGTTAGTTGTTGATGAAGAGCAACGTTTTGGGACTGTCCAAAAGGAGAAAATCAAAGCGATGAAGGGGGATGTGGATTTGTTGACTCTGAGTGCTACCCCGATTCCGCGTACTCTTTATGCGGCTCTTTCTGGGGTGCGCGAGATGAGTATTATTGCTACGCCGCCGCCATCTCGGCGATCGATTCAAACGCATTTGTCTGCCTATGATGCGTCACTGGTGAAAACGGCGATTCGTCATGAGTTAGATCGTGGTGGGCAGGTGTTTTATGTTGTGCCACGCATTGTCGGAATTGAGGCGATCGCGGCTGCTTTGCGGGTGATGTTGCCGAATGTAAGATTAGCGATCGCGCATGGGCAGATGCAAGAATCGGAGTTAGAGGTTGCCATGCTTGCTTTTAATAATCATGAGGCGGATATTCTGCTCTGTACGACGATTGTTGAGTCTGGTTTGGATATTCCGCGTGTAAATACGATTGTGATTGAGGATGCTCATAAACTGGGGTTGGCTCAACTCTATCAATTGCGCGGTCGGGTCGGTCGGGCTGGGATTCAGGCTCATGCTTATTTGCTTTATCCTCCTAACCTTGAGTTGACGGATGCGGCAAAGAAGCGTTTGGATGCAATTCAGGAGTTTAGTCGGCTTGGTTCGGGTTATCAATTGGCGATGCGTGATATGGAGATTCGTGGTTTGGGCGATCTCTTGGGTGAGGAGCAGTCGGGACAGGCGGATGTGATTGGGTTTGCGCTGTATATGGATTTGCTTCAGGAGTCGTTGAATAGTTTGCGGGATAAGATTTTGCCTGAGGTTGCGGATACTGAGCTTGCCTTGCCGCGTTTGGTTGCTTTTATTCCTGATACTTATATTGGCGATCGGGAAGCGAAGATTAATGCTTATTTGACGTTGGGCAATGTGAAGTCGGTTCTAGAGATTACGAAGTTGGCGGCAGTCTGGGAAAGTCTGTATGGGGCTTTGCCTGAAGAAACTCAGGTTTTGTTGAGGGTAATGGAGTTGAAGTTGGTGGCGCGTAAGGTCGGAGTGTTTCGCATTTATTCGGAGGATGGGCGGAATATGATGTTGGATACAAAGTTGACTGATTCTCTTTGGGAGTTGCTTCATGCGAAAATACCGATTGAGTTCTATTATCGGTTTACTTTTGAGAAGGGGAAAATCACGATTGCTAGCCTGGCTTTGCTTCCTGCTGATAAGCAGGTTCATTTCTTGATTGAGTGGTTGGGCTGTTTTTTGAGTTAAAGAAATATGGTTAAATAGGGTCTAGTTATAGTTATAGCCAAATTAAAGATATGGATAAAAATTTACGACAAGAATATGAGAAAAGCAGAGAAAGAAATTTAACTGACTATTGGTTGAGTATTGGGCAAGGATTTACACACAGTATCAACCGTTTATCCAAACTAATTGGCGATGCTCACGAGTTGAGTACAGGAAGATATAAAGAACGTTTACTAATTGACCTAATATCAAATTTCATCCCAGATAAATATAGTATTGGATCTGGATTCATTTTATTTCCAACTAAAGAGTTAACAGAAAATGGATACATAATCGATCATCAGTTATCAGGTGAGCTAGATATTATCGTTTACGATTCAACTAATTATTCAACCATTTTTAAAGATCAAGATATTGTAGTTTTAAGACCTGAATCTGTAAGAGTAATTATAGAGGTAAAAAGCGCCTTAAATTATAAACAAAAAGATGGTTTTATGAAAAAATTTATAGATATTTATCAAAAATGGGAATCAATGGATAGACTGTATAAAGAAATGAGATATCCAATTCTAAATCGCCCTAGCTTACTTGTAATGAATTGGAACATTGCAATCAATAAATCAGGAAATCCAGAAATAAAAGTAGAAAATCTTCCGAAGCTAATTGTAAGTTCTTATAAAAAAAGTTTAGGAACTAATATTAATGCCAAGCTACCATTAATTGATGCAGTTTTTATTTATCATAATTCTATGATTTTATTGGCTAATGCTTGTCTTCTTTCAGGAGAATATATGATTTATTCATTTCATTCAGGTATACTTAAATCATTGCAAGATCGAAATACTGTATCTAATTCTCTTGATAATGATATTACTATTGCCTATTTACTTTATTTTATAGATTTAGCCCTAGATACACAATCTAATACTTTAATAACTCAGCCTAGGACTTTAATAAATACCTCCATCCCACATACTGAAATATATATATTTGAAAAATTTTTTGAAAGAAACATTTGAAAAATTTCTGAGTTTAAAACATAGTGATTGCTATTATTTCAAAGTCAAAAAATAGATTTAAGCAAAAATACGCTCATATTTACTTTAATTTATATCAGAATAGAGTTGCAAGATAGTTGTGCGATCACATCGTAAACTTTCAACTGTAAGGTTATCTCAATTAATTATGGATTACTAATTTTCGATCAAAAAATTGGCAAGTAGTCTGTGTATATGAGATTCGCCCCTAAATGGTATTTTTTAAAATAAAAAATAAGGTAAATAGATTTTAAGCCTCAAAAGCTCTCTATAAAAGGGTTATAGGGATTTTAAGAATTTTATTAATAACTTGAAACCTTGACTGTATAAGAATCTCACTTTAAATAATAAATATTGTGCTAGTATCAAATTGTAATATAAGCAAGAAGGCACTTCCATGATTCAAGATTCATCTCAAGATCAAACCGTAGATACTGTAGAAATAGCTAACAAAGAAGACATAGCTCATTTGCTGACTAATACAAGTCTAGGTCATCCTGCATTGAGCCGACTTAGTGTGAGGCTAGGTGCATTGAAAGGAATAGAATCACGAATCACTGGCTACAATCGGATGCATCATCGTCACAATCGTTCATAGTTTTCTAGGTTTGAATAGTCTCCAACTATCTTTGTAAAGGTCACTTTGAGTCTGTCTGGAGACTCTTGTTTTGAGTAAGTATTATGCACAATGAACCTCGAATTACTTGTTTCCTTGTAAAAATTGCCTCTCGGTGCAATTTATCTTGTGATTATTGCTATATGTACCATCATGCTGATCAAAGTTGGCAGAAACAGCCCTTTGTGATGTCACTTCATCATCGCCAGTTATTGGCATTTCGGATGGCTGAGTATGTTGAAGTTCAGAATTTAAAAGAAATTACAGTTGTATTCCATGGGGGGGAACCACTTCTTGCAGGGATAGAAATAATTGCTGAGACGGTGAATTTGATTCGTTCAGCAGTAGCGTCTGAATGTAATGTTGGGTTCTCAATTCAATCAAATGGTGTTCTTCTAACTAAACCCATATTAATTGAATTAGAGAATCTAAATGTGGGAGTATCACTCAGTATCGATGGATATAAAGAAGCTCACGATCTTCATCGACTTGACCATAAAGGAAATTCATCTTTTCATGCGGTTGAAAAGTCTCTAAGGCTACTGAAAAATCATCCATCAATATATAGTGGATTGATAGCTGTGATTGATCCAGTAATTCATCCAGAAAATCTATTGGAGTTTTTTGATGGTTTTCAACCTCCACAACTTGATTTTTTGCTCCCTGATGCAAACTATAATTGCTTACCCGTAGGACGTGACAGTGACCCTGATTTATATGCACTGTGGTTGGTTGAAGCATTTGATGTTTGGTTTGATAAATACCCTCATATCCCTGTCAGAACTTTTGATGCAATTCTGGGCGGCTTAGCTGGATTAGACGCTAATACAGACTCATTTGGATTTGGAGATGTTAGTCTTTTGACTATAGAAACAGATGGTTCATATCATGATCTTGATGTTTTTAAAATTACTACCAACGAACTTACTTCTCTAGGCAGGACATTAGAAAAAGATGATATTCAAACAACTATTATTTCAGCTTCACAAATTAAACATCACAGAAAACTCTTAACCCGGGAAGGATTAGCTATAAAATGTCGAGAATGTCTAATAGTTGATATCTGTGGAGGCGGTTCTGTTCCACATCGCTATGGAGAAAATACATTTACTAATCCAACAGTATATTGCCATGAGATGATGACACTTATTAATCATGCGCGTAAGCGATTGCAGCATCAAATAGATGCTGAACTAGGAAATCAGAAAATAGTTACTCAAATACAAGCGCAAAATATTGATTTCGATGTATTGATATTTGAAAGCTCAGAGACTGCACAACCAATTATTCAGTCACTTCTGAAATCATGGCTAAATGATGCAAACACAGATTTTAAGATAGCTCTAAGATGGGTCTCTACTAAATGCTCAAAACAAGTAGCAGCAATCGAAAAAATTCAGTCTAGCATTGATGAAGCTAATTCTCGAATTGCTATTTATCCATCAATTGTAATGTGGACTTCTGTAATAAAAAATCAAATGCTGGGATCATCAATCTATTCAATCGATGGTGATTTAATTGTTCCAGATACGAATTATCCTGCACAAATTTTACAATTACTGACAACTTACGATCACTCAGGCATGACAAGCCCTTTAGTTCATCGTAACGACTTGTGTTTGCGTGTACCATTTGGGAAGAGAATAGTATTTGAGGATGATCAAACGTCTGAATATGGGAAAACTCTTCTTCAGGAAAGTCTACAAATAATTGAGTCTTGGCGACCAAGTTTAGCGCAAGAGATAAATATGATTAGTCCAGAGATTCAGTTTGTGAGGGATCTCACGGCTCATCCAGATAAGGTCGTATCATTCAGCGACAACTCAGTTCCCGGGGCTTTATATGTTTCTATCAAACAAGGGGAAGATTTTATAGATGCTTATGATCTGGCAGATTCTCTTATCCATGAACATCGTCATCAAAAACTTTATCTTCTACAACGGTTAATTCCTATAGTTGCTTGTGATACTCCTTTAATAGTATCTCCTTGGAGAGAAGATCTTCGACCTCCAAGTGGATTGTTTCATGCTATTTTTGTTTTCACGCATCTTTTGGAATTTTGGCTTTATCTATCCCAACAAGGAAACCCGATAATTCAAGATAAGGCAACTAAACAAGTAAATATTATTCAATCTCTTCTATTACAAGGATTTGCAACGCTTAAAACAACATCTTTAACCAATGTAGGGCTTAATTTAGTTGATAGATTGGAATCAATTTTGAACGCTAGTCTATAAATTTAAGTGTAAATTTTAAAATGAAATCATGATTTTTTTACCTTTCAATACACTCCCAAAAGATGAAATAAAGAGATCAGAATTACTTCAAGATTATTTCACTGAACATTGTGTATCAAATATTTTAGTTGATAATAGTTGGTTGATTGATTTTCAATTTCCAGATTACCCCGAATACTATATTGATCCACTCATTATGGAAGGAATTAGTTGGTGGAAAAGGGATTTAACAATTTCTGAAATTCCTTTTGCAGTTAAAATGGTAGATCAGAACTTCCAATTATCTCTTAATGATTCGTGGACATTGCTTGCTTGGAGTCAATGGCTATCAAATTACGTTGAACAAATTGGATTTCCAAATGAAGTTATTATACTTCATGTAGATGATCATGATGACCTTATGAGTCCAAGGGTTTGGAAAAGAAAATCTAAATGGAGTGATGCAATTACAGGTAAATCTGTGAATTTACTAGACACAGACTCTATTGCAAATGCAATTAGAAGTGGTGCTGTTGGAATTGGTAGTTTTATAGTTCCTTTACTTCATTCTATACCTATAGTTCAAATACGCCATTTGTGTGCAACAAGTTATAGTTTAACAAGACAAGGATGGTATTCTCTAAGTCCTACGTTAATACAAGATGTTCTTCTTAACAAGAGAAATCATCGTCTTGGGAATGATTTACAAGCCTATCCAAATTCGTCTTCCGCACCTATAAATAAAAGTATATATAGAGTAACTAATGATTTAAATGAATGGCTTAAAGATTTGCCTAAAGACGTTCCAATCTTATTACATATAGATATGGACTATTTTAACAATCGATTCGATGGTGATTCTGATTGGATAACACATAGCAATCGACATGATCCTTCATTCAAAGAAATAGAGACATCAATTAGTTCTATATTTGATTCTTTAGATCGAAAAAAGGTGATAGATAAAATTTCCAATATTTCTATCTCATTATCTCCCAGATTTTTCCCTGCTGAATTTTGGGAGCGATCTATTACTCAAATCCGCCATCATCTCAATAGATAGTAGATTTAATATCTAGATATTGCCATTCATCACTAAGTCTGGCATTCCACAGAACGATCCTTACATTGCCATTTTCTTGTCCAATGCCCAAGTTGCTGCAACGGTTGCCACAGCCCCTCATCTTCTCCAAAGTGCTTTAGCCAAAGGGTTTGATGTTGGTATCCAGAAGTTCCGTGACTTTTTGGCAACGCTGCGTGAGACGGCGGTTAAGGAACAAGAAGTCGCCATTAGTCAGGCGATCGCGAATATCATCAAAAACAAGCAGCATCAGGAATCCCAAGGTTATTGGAAAGCGATTAGCTTGCCTTTCATTGGCTTCTGTGCGGGAATGTTGATGATTGGCTTAGCCGCTGGTATGGTTTCGGGCTTGGCGATCGCTAAACTGTTTTTACCTACACCCACCCTAAACGCCCAAGCCGCTAGGGATTTAGAGTGGGTTGCGAGCGACAATGGTAAATTGGCTAGGAATCTAGTGGACTGGAATCGCGATATTCTGAAAACCTGCCTTCAAGACCAGCAAAACCTCAAGGACGCTTTAATTATCCTTAAGGGTAGATATGTGACTAAGGGTTTGTGCGCTCTTTGGGTATTACCTGAAACACAGAGAGTCTATGAAGAACAGCGTTAATTTTCAACGCTATAATTTATTTTTTAAAAAACACAGAATCAAATTTCTTTACCCTTTAGACCTTAAACAATCGCAACATTTACACTAAAAGCAGTTATAATTCCGTTTTTTTTGCTTTTTTGTTCGAGATCAACAGGTCTAAAGCATGTTGAGTTTCAACTACTTTCTCTCCCGATACTACTACTGTTTTAGGTTTTTTGGGTTTTCTTGGTTTCTGCTCGTTGCGATCGCTGTTGAAAATGCGTCCTCGTTTTCTTGTTTCATAGCCATGTCTCAGCAATACGGCCCTCACGGTCGAATCGCTTAATCCAAATATACTGCCCACTTCATCTAAGCTCATGGGCTGGTTGTATAATTCCCAATATTTTTGGGCAATTTCTTCCTCTTCCTTCAACGCGGCGGCTTTTAACCGCTCTTTTCGGGCTTTGAGGTCAAGTCCACTACTCTTGATTACTCGTTCTACGGTTTTGCCTGTGACGTTAAATAGCTGTCCTACTTCTTCAAACTCCAACCCTCCTTCATAGACTAGTTGCCAATATTCTTGGGCGCGGGAATAGCTCTCCAGTTGTTTTAGCTTGCGTTTGTCTTCCCGTCTTTGTCTGATTCGCAACAAAATCTGACGACGCTCTCTTTGCCTCGGTGTCAGTTTTGGTACGAATAATCCTGCAATTCCCCCATCTTTATGTTTTAGTCTAAATTTCAGGTGTTTTCTGGAGTCTTTATTCTGGCGAATTGGGTAGCCATTTCGCTTTAGCTCTTGCAATACAATTGGGTGAGATATCCCAAATAGTTCGGCTGTTTCTCTTAGGGTTAATTTGTAATCGTTGTATGCTTTGTTGTATTGGGCAGCGCGATTGGCAGAGGTGACGGGATCGATTCCCCTGCGAAGTGGTAGTCCATTCTTTTCGATGATTGCGTTCAGAGTTCTTGCCGCAATTCCTAATTTTTGGACTACGGCTGTTCTTGTCATTCCTGATTCATATAGGGCGATCGCCTGTTGCTCCATCGACATTCGCTTGTTACTACAGCGTGAGCTTTTTGCCCTAAAATCCTTAAATCCTGCGGTAGTCATCGCATTGTATATCGTTGAAACTGACACTTTAAAGTGTTTGGCTACCTCTCGAAGCGGATAGTTTTCCTCTTTGTATAGCCTGATATATTCGGTTACGTCGGACATCACCTGTAAAGTCTTTTCTACTTTCTGCTTTTTCATTCAGTGATCCTCTAGGTTTAAGTTATATTCTGGAGCTGGCTTACAGTGGTCGTGACACTCGAAAATATTAGAATTTGTTATAAGTATTCCCAAAATTACCTCTTTCTAATATGCTTGGTCAGTAGACTTAATAACAGAAGAGTGGATACAGCCTTTGTCTGATCTATCAACGCTATTATGATCTCATATTTTACAGGTAAATTTATTCAACACATATATGCCTTAGAGGGTATTTGTAAAACTGGTTTTGGGATTGGGATTTTATCTGTCAGTAGTTTTAACGCTTCTGCCTTAGCGACTGTCGAGACATTTCCGCAAAGTCCTCAAGATCAAATTCCATCAGTAATTATAAGGGCGAATATCACTCCAAAAATTGATCTTGCCGACTGGTGGCCATCTCAAAGTATTGGGGTGAAAGTACATCAAGTGCAAGCGGGCGATACCCTTTATAAGCTGACTCAGTTTTACCATGTTGAGGCGGCCGCGATCGCTACTTCTAATGGCATCAGTGCGGCTACTGATTTGCAGATTGGTACGCAACTTGTCATTCCTCCTATTCAAGGACTTGTTTATAAAGTCAAACCTGATGATACGCTCAGTCAGATTGCCTACCTCTATCAAGTTCCCCAGCAAACAATTGCCCATGCTTCAGGGCTTTTTGCAAATGATTTCCTGCGGATCGATCAACCATTGGTGATCCCTGGTGATGTTAGTAACCTCATTCAGCTTCGGGAGGAAAAAACAAAACAGGAGCTTACGCTTAAACGAGATATTCTCCGTCAACGGCTACTGCAATTAACTAACGATGTTCCTCCGCTAATTAGTTTGCAACCAGATCGGCTGGCTCCACATACTCTGACTGACAAAAGTTGGGCATCCAAATTTCATTTCCAAGCAGTCCAGATTCCACCTGAGTTAGCAATGCTGCCTGAGTCAGAGGCAAGGATGACGACGGTTGAACTGTTTAGACTAACTAGGGATTTGGAAACCCTTGATAATCTAGTCACTAATCAAGAAAAGTTGATTGCGGCGGCGAGTCGTAGCTCTGATGGTCAAAATTATCGACAATCTGAATTACCTACTCGGAAACCAAAAGCCTACTTGTACGATAAAAATAGTTCTTCTTTGATGATCTGGCCCACCGAGGGTACGATCTCTTCAGACTATGGGTGGCGG
>Ga0136636_10000718_pt1 | contig 17892 bp, 14 predicted proteins | sample AntDrymUQ8522106_2_FD_104653 | JGI IMG/M metagenome (GOLD analysis project Ga0136636, IMG submission 104653) | Polar desert sand microbial communities from Dry Valleys, Antarctica - metaG UQ852 (21.06) | ecosystem: Environmental > Terrestrial > Soil > Desert | place: Antarctica: Dry Valley... | reverse complement strand
GGGCTGGTAACGGTTGCTGGGGCGGCCGACCAGTTGGAATCCAGTGCGGGACAGAAATACGGCGGGTTGAATATCTACTGAAAACACAAGATTTGAACACCTTGTTTGCCGGCTTCCTCGATATATGGAATATGCTTTTGCAGCATCGCGTCCATAATCTCCGCAATGGTTCCTTCGCCTTCGGTTTTCGCTAAGCTGAGTTGGATGAGGCCTGATTTAATTATTCTTGCCATTTTATTATATTTTGAATTATAAATTTTAAATGCTCAATGATGTCCTCAATTTAAATTCCACATTTAAAATTTAAAATAATTATATCATACCTTGTACTTTATTTCGTTTGACGAATTGCCCGTAACCTTTGCTGATTTTACATTCGTTGTTGTCTATCGCAATCTTTCCGCGCAGCAAAACCGTTTTGACCTTTCCTTTGACTTCCCAACCTTCATATCCGCTGTAATCCACATTCATATGGTGTGTTTTTGCTGAAAGTGTATGTGTTTCATTGGCGTCAAAAATTACGATGTCGGCATCACTACCCACCGCAATCGTTCCTTTTTTAGGAAACATGCCGAAGATCTTGGCGGCGTTTGTGCTCGCCACTTCTACATATTTGTTGAGTGTAATTCTGCCTTTGTTGACGCCTTCGCTAAAGAGCAGTTCCATACGGTTTTCGATTGCCGGGTGTCCGTTCGGAATTTTCGAAAAATCGTCAACTCCTATAAGTTTTTGCTCCCACATAAACGGACAATGATCGGTTGCCACGACATTCACCAATCCTTGGTTTAAACCTGCCCACAGCGTTTCCTGATCCTTCTTTTCGCGTAATGGCGGACTCATGACCCATTTGGCGCCTTCAAAATTCTGTTCGTATAATGATGCATCGAGAAGGAGATATTGGATACAAGTTTCGACAAATACATTCTGGTTTCTTCTTGTGGCGTTTCGCACCGCATTGAGTGCGCCTTCGCAGGTCAAGTGAACGATATATCCTGGGCAGCCGGTGTAATTTGCCATATCTACAAAACGTTCGCTAGCCTCAGCTTCGGTCACTTCGGGCTGTGATAAATAGTGGTAAAGTGGCGCAAGCTTGCCTTCTGATCTGTGCTTTTGGATTAGATAGTCGATCATGTCGCCGTTAGTCGCGTGTACATTTATGAGTCCGCCGTGCTTTTTAACCTCTTCCATCAAACCGATCATTTGCCGGTCATCGATCATCAATGCACCTTTGTATGCCATAAAAGTTTTGAAAGAGGTGATGCCTTCATTCTCGATAAAATGCCGGATTTCGACTTTGGTTTCTTCATTGAAATCGGTTACAGCCATGTGGAAACTGTAATCGCTTACAGCATTGTTGTCGCTACGGCCTTTCCATTCCTGTAGTGCCGATTGGAGACTTTTGCCTTGCGTCTGTAAAACAAAATCGATTACAGTTGTGGTTCCGCCGTATAGTGCGGCGCGTGTTCCGGTTTCATAGTTGTCGCTGCTGTAAGTTCCCATGAATGGCATGTCTAAATGCACATGTGGATCGATTCCGCCAGGCATTACCAACTTGCCGGAAGCGTCAATAATTTGGTCGGCTGTCATGTTCAAATCTATACCGATCGCCTTGATCGTTTCGCCTTCGATGAAAATATCGGCGGTGTAATCGTCAGTTGCGGTTATGATTCTTCCGTTTTTGATTAAAATGCTCATTTGTCTAATTTTTATTCTTCATTAAAAGCCAATAAATAATGCTGCTGATGCCGAAGCCTACGAACCACGCGTAATGGTACAATCCGGAAACCCATTGTGGAAAGACATCGGATCCGACTACTTTTATTGTGGTGAGAAATCCGGGAACGTTGGGTAAAATTCCGAGCAGCAAGGCAACGATCGCAATCGTATTCCAACCGTTCGTAAATCGGTATTGACCATCAGAATTGTATAAATCGTCAACAATAAGTTGCTGATTTCTGATGAAATAATAATCGGCGATCATGATACCGCCCACAGGTCCGAGCAAACTCGAATACCCGACAAGCCATGTAAAAATATAACCCGAAGGATCGGCGATCAGTTTCCACGGGAAGATTAAAATCCCTATTACTCCAGTAATGTAGCCGCCTTTTCGGAAGTCGATTTTGGATGGCGCGAAGTTGGCAAAATCATTCGCCGGGCTTACAATATTTGCAGCGATGTTGGTTGCCAATGTCGAAATCGCAACGGCTATCATGGCCACGCTGACCAATAATTTAGAGTCAAATTTCCCAGCTAAAACTACAGGGTCCCATATTGTGGTGCCGAAAACGATCGCTGTTGCAGAAGTTACGACAACACCGACAAACGCGAATAACGTCATCGAGGTTGGGAGTCCGATAATCTGTCCTCTGATTTGTGCTTTTTGTGATTTCGCATAACGCGTAAAATCGGGAATATTGAGCGACAGCGTTGCCCAGAACCCAACCATGCCGGTCAAAGCAGGGAAAAAGAACTGGAAGAAATCGGCGTTATTCTTAAATTTTGAGGGCGTTTCCAGAATTGGCCCTAGACCGTTTGCAGCCGAGATTGCCCAGAGCAGCAATGCCAGAGCAGCAACGGGTAAAAAAATCGCCTTGAATACCAATAACTTTCGTATGCTTTCAACGCCGAGGTAAACGACGTACATATTTAACAACCAAAAGATAAAGAAGCAAATCGCGGGACCAGTTTCTAATCCGAAAGAATCCGGGAATATTTGCGGTAGTGCATTCAGCCCTGGAAACCATAAACGAAACATTTGAAACAATGCAAATCCACCAATCCAGGTTTGTATCCCAAACCAGCCACAAGCGACAATGGCGCGCAGTAGGGCGGGAACATTCGCTCCTTTGGTTCCGAAACTCGCGCGTGCAAAAACAGGAAATGGAATTCCGTATTTGGCTCCGGCGTGTCCGTTCAAAATCATCGGAATCAAGACAATCGTATTTCCTAAAAATATAGTCAAAATCGCCTGCCACCAATTCATTCCGCCCTCAATCAAAGAACTCGACAACATGTATGTTGGAATGCACAGGCTCATGCTAATCCATAAGGCCGCATAATTCCATGTATTCCAGCTGCGCTCGCTTGCCGGCACCGGTGCGAGATCTTCGCTATACAAAGACGAATTGTTAATTTCTTTTTGGTTCATGTTGGGATTAAACTAGGGCGGCGTCGGAAATTTTCAATGCTTCGCTGATAATAGCCAGGCCTTCATCAATTTGTTCTTTGGTGACACATAACGGCGGAGCGATAAAAATGTAACCCCAGCGTACAAAAGTGTATAAACCGAGTTCGCGTACTTTCGCCGCGATCTGATTGGTTACTTTTAGGTCGTCTCCTGCTGCATTATACGGTGCAATGAGTTCGCCTGTCGCTTTGTTTTTCAGAATATCAAGGCAACCTAACAAACCGGTATTTCGGAAAGTGCCCATACTTGGATGCTGGCTGCGTAAGGCTTCGATTCGAGATTCAAGATAAGCTCCCATTTCACGGGTATTTTCAATTAACCTGTCACTTTCGTAAATGTTGATCACCGCAAAAGCCGCAGCGAGTGCTACCGGATGACCATTGTATGTGAGTCCGATCATCATTGGCGTGTTCTCAAATTTTTCTGCAATCTTATCTGACACCATCAAACATCCCAATGGCAGATAAGAAGCGGTAAGTCCTTTAGCCATACATACCATATCGGGAACGATGTCATGATTTTCAAAACCGAACCATTTTCCGGTGCGTCCGAATCCGCTCATCACTTCATCGGCCACGAATAAGATTCCATATTTTTCACACAGTGCTTTGACCCCTTTGAGATACCCTTTCGGATATTTTAAACAGCCCGAGGAGCCGCTTTCGCCTTCAAAAATAAAAGCCGCAATGTTGGTTTTCCCTTCTAGGTGAATGACGCGCTCCACATATTCGAGACTAAGGTTCAACTTTGTCGTTTCGTCGAGATCCTTCATTCCGAAGAAATAATAGGGGTCGTCTAAATGCACTGCATTGGGCATTTGCTGGGAATCATTTGCGAGTTTCCGCGGATCGCCACCAACGGTCATGCCACCGATAGAACCACCGTGAAAAGCGCGATACCTACCTATTATTTTATGTCTTCCGGTGTAAAGCCTCGCCAATTTGATGGCGTTGTCAATCGCTGAGGTTCCGCACAAGGTATAAAAGGCCTTATTCAAATCGCCAGGACAAATTTCTGCAAGTTTCCGCGATAATTTGGCGCGAATTTCTGTTGTACAAGATGGCGTCACAAAACTCACTTTTTGCATTTGTTCAACGACCGCAGCTGTTACACGTTGATCGCCGTGGCCAATATTAACCGACATCAATCCAGATGAAAAATCGATGATTCTGTTACCGCCGTATTCGTATAAATAAACGCCTTCTGCCCGTTCGATTGCTATAGGGTTCACGCTCGCTTGTGCCGACCAGGAAAATAAACTGAATTCTTTGCTATCGCTGATGATTTGCTCCTTGGTCATTGTTTCTTCTTTCGTAATCATTTTGAGTCGTATTTTATTAGCTCATCCAGTTCACACCGGCCTCCGCATTCCATTTTATAGTTGATTTTTTGAGTTTTGTCCAAAATTCGATTGAACTTTTCCCGGTGATGTCGCCCACACCAAATTTGCTTTCATTCCAACCGCCAAAACTAAACGGCTCTCTTGGAACTGGCACACCAACGTTCACACCAATCATTCCGGCGCTTGCCTTATCGATGATATAGCGCGCCATACCGCCATTCTGAGTAAAAACACTCGCTGCGTTTCCGTAAGGGTTTGCGTTTTCTATTGCAAGCGCTTCGTCTACTGTTTTGGTACGGATGATGGAAACAACGGGACCGAAAATTTCCTCTGTGGCAACACTCATTTCTGGGGTAACATAATCTATGACCGTTGGGCCGACGTAGGTTCCGTTTTCTTTTCCAGCGACTTTGGTGTTGCGTCCGTCGACCAGGATTTTTGCGCCGTCGGCTTCAGCCTGCGTGATATATTTTTCGATACGTTGCTGGGAATCTTTATTGATCACCGCGCCGAGGTTTTGACCCGGAATAATCTTTCTTGCCTCGTCGCATATTTTTGCAATAATCGAGTCGACATTACCGACGCCAATCATCGCCGACGCTGCCATACAACGTTGCCCGGCACAACCTGACATCGACGCTGCCACATTTTGTGCAGTCATTTCCGGAATGGCATCCGGTAATACTATGAGGTGGTTTTTGGCGCCTCCAAGAGACAAGCACCGTTTGTAGTTGCTCGTTGCTCGTTGGTAGACGATCTTGGCTACTTTGGTCGAGCCAACAAAAGAAACTGCTTCAATATTTGGATGGTCGCAAATCGCATTGACAATTTCTACATCGCCGTGGACAATATTAAAAACGCCATCGGGAAGGCCTGCTTCCTTTAATAGTTCGGCTAATCTACCACAACTCAAGGGAACCTTCTCCGAAGGTTTGATGATCATGCAGTTGCCCAAGGCTATCGCATTTGGAATGGTCCAGTTCGGTACCATCGCTGGAAAATTAAACGGCACTATTGAAGCGACGACACCCAACGGGACATGCTCTGTACGACATTCGACTCCTTTGCTTACTTCGAGTAATTCTCCAGTTATTAGCTGTGGAAGTGAGGTCGCAAATTCGGTCAGTTCAATGCACTTTTCGATTTCTGCTACCGACTCTCCATAGGTTTTTCCATTTTCCTCACTGCAAAGCTCGGCGAGTTCTTTAAGGTTTTTTTCGAGTAAAGATTTGTATCGGAAAAAGACTTGAACCCTTTCCTTTATCGGCGTTTTGCTCCAACCCGGGAATGCAGCTTGGGCGGCTTTGACGGCGGTATCGAGATCGGTTGCGGAAGACATTGGAACAGTTGACAGCGCACTGCCGTCGAGTGGGGAATTTACATCCATGGTTTTTGACGTCGAGGCATGGACAAAGTTCCCGCCAATATAATTTTGAATTGCAGGATATTTCATTTCAGTGAATTGATTTATTTAAAAATTTTAATAAAAATATAAAGTATTTCCAAATAAACAAGGTACTGTTTTAAATAATCTATAAAAATAGAATCGATCCGTTTTAATATTCTCATTTTATACCCCTAAAACCCGATATTTGCACGGCTTTGGTCGCGAGCATATTAGCTATAACACCAATGTTAACCTTATTCCGAACAGTAAAAAAGACCTTATCTTAGCGCCTCAAATCCCTACTATGAAAAAACTTACGCTACTTATTTCTTTTGTCTTGCTTTTAGGCTGTAGCGATGTAGATAATCCAGTTATTGCGGATGCTAAAAATTACGGGAAACCAGCACCGGCTGACATCGAATCTGAATTATTTGATCTCAAGAAAGTACCATCTATTACACTGACCTTCACGTTGTCCGAATGGAACAAGTTGCTTACCAACTACGACCTTAACCCGAAGAATGAAAAGAAAGTGGTTTCGAACTTCACTTACACAGCGCCAGGAAAAACCGTACAACTCAACAATATTGGCTTAAAACTCAAGGGAAACACGAGTCGTCGCCGTCCGGAAGGCGATACCGGACAATTACATGATGGGTTTAATCCAGATTGGCATCATTGCCATTTTGCGCTCGATTTTTCAAAAAACATAGACAACCAACGATTCAAAGGACTCAATAAACTCAATCTTAAATGGTGTAAAGATGATGCGACTTATGTGCGCGAGGTATATAGCTACGACTTATTCAGACGCTTTGGTTGCTGGACCTCGCCAAAAGCATCTTTTTGTAAATTGACGATAATGGTGGAAGGCGATGCACAACCTGCTTATTACGGCGTATACGTAATGTTAGAAAGTGTTGACGAGGATTATATTATCAAGCGGTCGGCACAATGGGGCTCGGCAATTGGCTGGCTGTGGAAAGGTGGATACGGAAGTAGTGGTCACAATGCCAATTTCGTACAAACCGTGAGCATGGGCATTGAGGATGTAAACCTCAGCCCTGCGCTGTCACAATATTTTGCGTACGACCTTAAGACACGGAAAGACGAAGAAGTTGCTGCAAAAGTAGCGCTTACACAATTCATAACCGATCTTAACACAAAAACCGGAGCCGAATTCCGCAGTTGGATCGCGCAGAAAATAGATGTTCCATTATTTTTAAAAACCTATGCCACCAATGTGATTGTGGGTATGTGGGATGATTATTGGGTGAATGGCAATAACTTTTATTTTTATCTTGCGCCAAACGGAAAATTTTATTTTATTCCGTATGATTATGACAATACGCTCGGCACTTCTTTTCTGATATCGAACTCGGGAACGCGCAATCCGCTGGCCTGGGGAAGTATGACTGACAGGCCGCTGATTACAAAGATTTTGGCGATACCGGAATATCAGGCATTGTATAAAGGTTATATCACCAATTTGGTTTTTGTGGGCAATGAGTATTTTGCTGCCAGCAAAAGCATGATGCGCATTCAAGGCTGGCAGGCGAAAATCGCTCCCTTTATTTCTAATGATACTGGCGAGGACATGAATATCCTGGACCACCCGGCATCCTGGGCCAACCAACCTAATTACCGTCTACTTTCCGGGAATAACCAAGGAGGAGTTTCAGGTCCGGGCAATTTCTTTTTGAGTAGAACAAGCAGTATTCCGTGGTAATCTTAAATTCTTTACATTCCGTAATCTTAATTGCAACAAGAATAACCGCAAATTTGTAACTTAGCCTATAAAACGCTACGTTATGAATGATCATTTAAAAATTATTGTCGAAGCGCTGGTTAGAGAAGGTTTTCCAAGTCTAGCCGGTGAAAATGCCCCATCAGGCCGCCCGCTTGATTTTAAAATCACGCCCTATTCTCTCAATACAAAACTGAGTTTTAAGTTTGACAATCTCGATCATTTTGTGGTGTTTTTAAAATCCCATGACGATTCCGACATCGAAGAGAAAATAGCCGCATTACAAGCTACTCTAATCCAACTTGATCTTGATGCTAAAGAATTTTTTTGGGTGAACTTTTTTGAGAAAGGCATGGAGGAGGAAATGTAATTTTTTATAATTATAAAAATTTGGACCGCACGAGCATTACATCTAACTTCCCATTCCTCATCGGCCAGGCGTTCCAAAACCCATTCATCTCAGTTGCTTGCAAATTAAACCCCAAAGTCGCACGGATTATTTCGCCGAGAATAATAAAATCTCCCTTAGCCTACAGTATCCCATTTACCGATCAAGAATTCAAGCCGGTGCTATGCCCGTTTTGGGATCTTGCTCCGTTCCATATATGGTGTTTTTTAAATACAGTTTCTTGGCTTCTAGTAGCCTCGACAGCCCAGATGTCTTTGGAGCAGGTTTGGGCGTAGTGAAGTCCATTTGGAAAACTGATCCCAATGTTTCGCCAAACTCTTTTCCGGCCGACTTTTTCATAAGGAAATTTGCGCCCGATTTGAGAAAGTGCCTTACTAGTTTCGGGGGATAAGCACCCGAAATCATCACAATTGGTATCTGTTTGTATTCTTCCGACTTGCGAATGACATTAAGTATTTCCTCTCCGTTGAGCACGGGCATGTGAATATCGAGGAATATAAGATCGGGCTTTCGCGAATCGTGCTTCAGAGCATAGAACATCTCGTTCCCGTTGAGGAATGTGTAAACTTGGTGGCCGGAATGTTCGGCTATATCGGTGAAAATCTCAAGATCATCCGTATCATCATCGAGATAGTAAATAAGTTTTGAAGCTTTCATTTTTTCAATTTTTAAAATTTCTATTTCTGCTAATTTTCATATATCATTTCCGCCAGCGGCTCGTCGCGACTGTAGATGTCATCATAGAATTGCACACTTCCGTCACGGTCGACCCAAGCCGTAAAGTAACCGATATAAACGGGTATTTTATTTTTGAGTGTTACCCATTGCTCAGTACCTTTCTGCATCGCCGCATCTATTTTCTCAGACGACCACTTTTTATCATCTTCTAAAATCAGCTTTGCGAGTTCTTTCACCTTTTCAACACGAATACATCCATGACTGAACGCGCGATCTTCTTTGTTAAATAAGCTTTTGGCGGGCGTGTCGTGCAGATATATGTTATTCGAGTTCGGAAACAGGAATTTCACAAGACCAAGGGAATTTTTAGGTCCGGGACGCTGTCTGATATTTTCCCCATCGCGTTCCATATCGTGGTCTTCGAGATAACTCGAATTCTCGGCAATGCCGGGTTCAATTTCCTTTTTGACAATGCTCTTGGGCACGTTCCAATACGGACTGAAAACAATAAATTTCATCATGCCGCTAAAAACAACTGTTTTATTTAAGGCTTTTCCAACAACTACATTAGACGCAAGGGCAAGCTTGTTGTCTTTGAAGTAGCTCAAACGATATGCGGGTATATTGATTACAATGTATTCTTCTTTTTTGGTCAGATTTGCCGAAATCCAGCGGCAGCGTTCCATGTTGACCGTGATTGTTCTAATGCGTTGCGCCACGGAAACATTCATATCGGCGATAAGTGCGGCATTTATGGCGCGATCGGGATTAGCATTCATGCGCTTTTGGTAAACTTGTATGGCGTCCTCGAGCTCGTTATCATAAACCGCGCTTTTAGAATCCGATTTTAAGTCACTTGTCGCTACTAGTCTCGTCCTAATCTGCGCAATTGTTGGAGACGATTCACCCGGTTTGATAGGCCTCATTTTTTCGCTGACATCAATTTTAACCCAACCGCCTTTTTTCTCTATTTCGCGGTAACGCTGCAGTACTTCACGCAGTCGATAATACTGTCCCATCACTTCCTTCTCATCTTTATTCATCAGCGTAGGCTTGATGAGCAGGGAATCGAGATAATTGACATATGACATTTTTTTCCTTGGTAAATACCACCCTAGCTCCTGACTTTGATTGGCATCGACACCCCGAAAAACTTTATCTGCATAAAAGAAATACAAGGCTGAAATAAGTACTTCGGTTTGCGGATTGGGTTTAGAATCCTCTGCCTTTTCAATTTCAGCATCGAACTCCGCTTTGTACGGTATATTAGCAGCAATACCTTCTTCTTCCAAATTGTTGATTTTGTCATATAACAAATCGGCGACCTCATTGATACCGCGTCTGTCAAACCATATATAATGGTAGGTATGTTTCTGGTAAAGTTTTTCTACTTCAGGTTTGAACTCTTTTAATTTGGGATGTTTTTCAAAAAAACTTGCAATCACAGTACTGTCAAATGTTTTTTCATTCTCAATGTCCTCGGGCGATTTCTTCTTACAAGAAACGACCAAAAATATAGAAATAATGACAAGTAGGATTTGGGGTAACAACGGCTTCTTCATAGACTAATATATATTTTGGAAAGGTACTCCATCGCAAAGCCTTGCCTGCAACGAAATTCCCACAAATTATTACGTTTTTAAGTGGTATCTTTACTAGAGAATTTCTAAAAAAATTTGCCATGAAAAATTTATTTGCACTTTTATTTCTTACAATAATATGCACCGCTTTTATAGCGAAAGACGAAAGCGAAAATTCGGAGACTTCTAAAATACATTCACTGCTAGACAATTGGCATAAGGCTGCAGCTGAAGCCAATTTTAATAAGTATTTCGGAGTCATGACCAACAATGCAATTTTTATTGGAACCGACGCGACGGAAAACTGGGACAAGACCGCTTTTATGGCGTATGCCAAACCCTATTTCGACAAAGGCAAGGCGTGGAATTTCAAACGCATTGAACGCCATGTCTATTTCGATAATAGTATGAGGATTGCCTGGTTTGACGAATTACTCGAAACCCAAATGAAAATTTGTCGCGGATCGGGCGTACTGCTCAAGCAGAATGGCGAATGGAAAATTACACAATATGTCCTGTCGATGACCATTCCAAACGACAATACGGACGAAGTAATCAAAATCAAAACGCCAATTGAAGATTCCTTAATCCACCAAATCAAGACGTTGAAATAGTTTATTTGAGACCTCGAAGCCTGCTTTCGCCTCAAAAAGAACTATCACGACTTAAAAATTTACTCCGGTTCGAAAGAGCCGGTTTTTCTTTTTATGGATTTGATAAATGCTCAAGCATGTCTTTGGTCATCGATTTAAGATCGTATTGGTGTTTCCAACCCCAATCTTCCCGAGCCTCTGAATCATCAATGCTTGCGGGCCAGCTATCGGCGATTTTCTGACGGAAATCGGGTTTATAGGTAATTGTAAATTTAGCAATATGTGTCCTGATTTCTGCGGCAATCTCATCAGGGGTAAAACTCATTGCTGCAAGATTATACGAGGAACGGATTTTAATTTGTTCTGCATCGGCCTGCATGATACTTATGGTTGCCTTAATCGCATCATCCATATACATCATCGGCATTCGGGTTTGCGCAGATAAAAAACATTCATAATTGCCATCGCTGAGCGCCTTGTGATAAATATCGACCGCATAGTCTGTCGTTCCGCCACCGGGCGCAGTGCTCCAGCTGATAAGTCCGGGATAACGGATGCTGCGCACGTCGACTCCAAAGATATTGTGATAATACTCGCACCATCTTTCGCCCGATTGTTTGCTGATGCCATACACTGTAGACGGTTCCATGATGGTATATTGTGGTGTATTTTCTTTTGGCGTCGTAGGTCCGAAAACCGCGATGCTCGAAGGCCAGAATATTTTCTTTATTTTTTTGGCTTTGGCGAGATTCAATACGTGGAAAAGCGAATTCATGTTGAGATCCCATGCAAATGCCGGATTCTTTTCGGCAGTCGCCGATAGCAAAGCCGCCATGAGATAAACGTCGGTGATTTGATGCACTTCAACAAGGTGTTCGATTTGATTGAAATCGAGCGCATTGACAACTTCAAACGGGCCAGAATTGACGACGTCGGTATTGAGTTTACGAATATCTGAGGCAATAACATTCTCAGTTCCGTAGATGTCGCGAAGCTTGTGCGTGAGCTCGGTACCTATTTGTCCACAGGCGCCGATAATAAGGATTTTTGGATTCATTAGTGGTTGTGTTATGAACTGTAAAGGTAAGATTTTATAAATATTCCTGCGGCGTCAAAAACACAAAAATGGGAAAATCAAAATTCAAGTTAAACGTTCAGGCAACGCCAAACTTTCAATTTACCTTTGTAACTTTGCCCTCAAACCGTATTCCCATGATGATGCAACGCCTTACTTTCTTTTTAGCGGTCCTGCTCGTATTTTCTTGCCAGGACGACGACAAACGCCTTGAAGAGCAACGTCGCGACGCAAAGGCGAAAGAACTTATTTTCAACAACATTAATAACGGGTGGACTTTTTCGACGCCTGCGCTCAATCCGGCCGCACAAACCGTCGCAACAAACTGGACCGAACTACGCGTGTTTATGACGGAACTCAATGAAAAACCCCAAAGTTCGATTGGTGCATTCCAGAAAAAAGCCAAAACACTCTCGCAAAAAGCTATTGATCTCAACAATAATATTCCGGTGAAATTCAACAAGCCTGAAATCAAAAGTCGCATTTCGGTATTGACCACAAAAATCAATTCGATCAACCTGTACATTAATCTGCAAAATATCCCCGATCAAAAAGTAATTGCGAATATTTCGGATGCCAATGTGCAACTCAATGCCTTGTACCGCGAGATGGACGAAATCATGCGTAAAAGCATAATACCCAAGGAAGAAGGCGAAACAGATATGATCAGGATGCTCGATACAGCCAGAGCCATTCCAACACCGATGCAACCCGCAGTCTTGCAAAAACCCATACAATCCCGCATAAAGAAATTACCGTAAATTGAGCAGGACAAATCTTTTTAACGCATACGATCAATCGGCTAAAGTCGCGCAAATCGCCAATAGTCTGGTTCCGCATGGGCAGAAGTTACACCTCCACGGACTCATAGGCTCTTCAATATCATTCGTAATTCAATCTGTTTTCAAGAAGAATGATCTGCCTTTTCTCATCATTCTTGACGACAAGGAAGAAGCGGCCTATTACCTCAACGACCTAGAGCAAATGATTGGGGCCGATGACGTCCTGTTTTATCCGGGTTCCTATCGCCGTCCATACCAAATCGAAGATACCGATAATGCTAATGTATTGTTGCGCGCTGAGGTGCTCAACCGTATCAACTCGCGCAAAAAACCGGTTGTCATCGTGACCTATCCCGAAGCGCTGTTCGAAAAAGTGGTGACCAAAAAGGAGCTTGAGAAAAATACGCTTAAAGTAGCGGTCGGCGATCAAATATCAATTGAATTCATTAATGAGGTTCTATTTGAATATGAATTTAAGCGTGTCGATTTTATAACCGAGCCCGGCGAATTTTCGGTGCGCGGTGGTATTATAGACGTGTTCTCGTTTTCTAATGACAATCCGTACCGCATCGAGTTTTTTGGCAACGAGGTCGATAGTATCCGAAGTTTTGATGTCGAAACCCAGCTGTCAATCGAAAAGCAGAAAAAGATCACGATCATTCCCAATACTGAGAATAAGTTCTTTCAGGAAAATCGCGAGAGCTTTTTGGAATATATAAATGAGAAGACCATTATCTTTATTAAAAACACCGACTTCCTAACCTCAAAAATTGATACGCTTTTTGAGAAAGCAACAACAATCTATAATGAGCTCGATGCGACGATCCAACATGTAGCTCCTGAAAAATTATTCGTCAACCCTTCGGAATTTTTGAAAAAAGCGCTTGATTTTACGGTAGTGGAATTGAGTTCAAAACCGACATTCAAGATCGCAAAAGCTTTTGAGTTCCATATTCAACCGCAGCCACCGTTCAGCAAACAATTCGATTTGTTACTCAATAATCTCAGTGACAATCATTTCAACGGCTATAAAAATTATTTATTTTGCTCCAACGATGCACAGTGTAAACGGTTTGACGATATTTTTGAAAGTCTTGATGAGGCCAATCATGAAAACATACGCAAGCAATACCATACGGTCGTCTTGCCGCTCTTTCAAGGATTTATCGATGACGAAAACCAGATCGCTTGTTACACCGACCACCAAATTTTTGAGCGTTACCACAAGTTCAGTATCAAGAACGGTTATTCCAAAAAACAAACCATCACGCTTCGCGAACTCAATTCGCTTTCGGTCGGCGATTATGTAACGCATATCGACCATGGTATCGGGAAGTTTGGCGGACTCCAAAAAATACAGGTCGAAGGCAAAACCCAGGAAGCGATTAAACTTGTTTATGCCGATAATGACATCGTATATGTGAGCATTCATTCGCTGCATAAAATCTCTAAATACAATGGCAAAGACGGCGCGCCGCCCAAAATATACAAGCTCGGATCGAATGCGTGGAAAGCGCTCAAGCAGAAAACAAAGGCACGCGTCAAGCATATTGCGTATGACCTGATTCAGCTTTATGCGAAACGCCGACTTGAAAAAGGATTCCGATTTGCGCCTGATAGTTATCTGCAAGCCGAACTCGAAAGTTCTTTTATTTACGAAGACACGCCCGATCAGGTCAAATCGACTGCTGAAGTTAAGGCTGATATGGAAAGCGACCGCCCGATGGACCGTCTGGTTTGCGGTGACGTAGGTTTCGGAAAAACGGAAGTTGCCATACGCGCTGCTTTCAAAGCCGTCGATAATGGCAAACAAGTGGCGATCCTCGTTCCGACCACAATTCTCGCTTATCAGCATTACCGAACTTTTACAGAGCGATTGAAGGAAATGCCGGTGACTATCGGCTATCTCAACCGTTTCCGATCGGCAAAGCAAAAAACACAAACGCTCAAAGATTTAGCAGATGGCCGACTTGATATTGTCATCGGTACGCATCAGCTCGTTAACAAGAATGTTGTCTTTAAGGATTTGGGATTGCTGATTGTAGATGAGGAACAGAAATTTGGCGTTAACGTCAAAGACAAACTCAAAACCATCGCTGCCAATGTAGATACCTTGACGTTAACCGCAACGCCGATTCCGCGTACATTGCAGTTCTCACTGATGGCGGCTCGCGATTTATCGGTTATAACGACGCCGCCGCCGAACCGTTATCCGATCGAAACGAATGTCGTCTCGTTTTCGGAAGAACTGATCCGCGATGCAATATCGTATGAAATACAACGTAACGGACAAGTATTCTTCGTCAACAACCGCATTGAGAATATTCGCGAAGTGGCCGGAATGATCCAGAGGCTTGTTCCTGACGCACGTGTCGGCATTGGCCACGGACAGATGGAAGGCAGCAAACTCGAAGAATTGATGCTCGCTTTTATGAATGGCGAATTTGACGTTCTCGTGGCAACGACGATTATCGAAAGCGGATTGGATGTGCCCAATGCCAACACGATTTTCATCAACAACGCCAACAATTTCGGATTATCAGACCTACACCAAATGCGCGGCCGTGTTGGGCGAAGCAATAAAAAAGCGTTCTGTTATTTCATCACGCCGCCCTATTCGATGATGACCGAGGATGCACGCAAACGCATTCAGGCATTGGAACAATTCAGTGATCTCGGCAGCGGCATCAACATTGCGATGAAAGATCTTGAAATCCGTGGCGCTGGTGATTTACTGGGTGGCGAACAAAGCGGATTTATCAATGAGATCGGTTTTGAGACTTACCAAAAAATCATGAATGAAGCAATCGAGGAACTCAAGGAAAATGAGTTTAAGGATTTGTATACCGCTGAAGACCACGGTGAAAAAGAATATGTGAAAGACATGCAATTGGATACTGATTTCGAACTGCTGTTCCCCGATGAATACATCAATAATATTTCGGAACGACTCAATCTTTACAATGAACTCAGCCTGATCAAGACCGAAGAAGAACTTGAAAAGTATGAGGCGAAACTCATTGACCGTTTCGGGGCATTGCCAAAACCTGCTGTGTCGTTACTCAACAGCATCCGCATTAAGTGGATCGCTACGCAATTGGGAATTGAAAAGCTTGTTTTAAAACAAGGCAAGATGATCGGGTATTTTGTGTCGGACCAACAGAGCGATTATTATACTTCAGACCAGTTCCGTAAAGTCATCCAGTTTGTACAGAAACAGCCGCAGCTTTGCAGGATGAAAGAAAAGCAAACAACTAACGGATTGAAATTGCTGCTGACCTTTGACCATATCAAATCGATCCGGAAAGCTTTGGAACTGATGGAAATGATTGGGAAATCATAAAAAGTATTTCCGAATTTGTTGTGCTAACGCTTCCTGATCAACGCGATCGATCGGATGCGGAGTATTGGGCATTACCAGCAATTGCGCATTCGGCAACACGCGATAGCTGCTGAGCGTTTCTTCAATACTTACCATAACGTCCTTGTCGCCAACGCCCAATAACACCGGAATTTCAATGTTTGAAAAGTCTTCGTCATTCAGCGCGGGAGCCGAACCCAATCCGAGCATCATCGCTGCGGTTTTATGCATCAGCTTTTCCCAATGCTGTCCGTGGAGATTTTCGAGTGCGGCGGCGTATTTGGGCACTTTTTCACGGATCGCATCGGGGTTGAGCATCGCTGTTTCTTTAGCAGCACCTTCGGGCGTCCAGTTGAGTTTGGTAGCGAATGTAAACAGTTTCTCAACGCGGTCGGGATAATTTTTGGCAAGATAGAGTCCGACATAACCGCCCATACTATAACCAAAAACCGCAATCGTCGCGATATCCTTTTCATTGAGATAGGCAATGACTTCTTCGGCGAAACCCGGAATTGTGATGGTTTCAACGACTTCACTCCCGCCGTGGCTTGCAAAGTTTAAGGTGTGCACTTCGCATGTGTCGGACAACAATTCTTTTAACTGATTGAAATGCACGGCACTTCCGAGTGCGCCGTGGAGTAAGAGTAGTTTTTGCATAGCATCAAATAATGGAGAGCGACAAACAAGATGGCGGCATTAGGCGGCGATCGCTCATAAATTAATACCCCATAAAATTAATACTTTTATTGGCAAGTACAGCAACCTGCGGCGTTTCAGTGGCATATAATTTACCTATCTAGATAATTAATTTACACCTAATACGCAATTCATTTATTAGCTTTCCACCTACCAACCATTTTACCCGAGTTTCCGCAAAGGTCTCTAGTGGGCTGAAATATCAGCCATTTTTAACACCGATACTCCTATTTCAAAGCGCAGCCTGCACCTCTTTACAATTCTACCCACAAAGCGGTTAGTAACTATTTACGAGCAATCAAGTCCATAGTTAATCCATAGCAAGTCCATAGTTAGTCCATAAATTTATGAATTTTTATAGACTAACTATACTTGATCTATGTGTCAACAGTTTATTAATAACAACCAATGGCAACACTCATCTCCAAAGGAATCAAAGGCACCGTAGGCCCCGTAAATACACCGAGTTCAACAGCAATGTTTATCTGCGCAGCAAATCCGGAAAAGGAAATGTAAAACAAACAGCGACGCAGAAAAGTGCTTCCGACTTTGGGCGGGCGAGTACGCTGGTTAAAGCCATACGTCTTGCGCTATTTCCGATATTGCAGGAGCATAGCGAAAATGCGTTCTACCGCCGCTTCACCTCAAAAGTAAATGCTGCGACACAAACGGGCAATCCACAGCCTAAAGGCAGCCGCTACCTCATCGACGGCGATCTGACGCTGCTCGATAATATTGATTCCAATACTGCGAGTCCGTTTGGAAACTACTGCAGCATCCGACCGACGCTACAGTTAACTGACACCCGCCAACTGAATTTGGCGCTCCCCGAATTTGTATTGCGTGACCACATCGCCAAGCCTGCGGGTGCCGGCCATGCTGAACTCGTATTCCTGATTACGGCCATCAAGCCGCAGACCAACGCCGAAAGCCACGCCGAGCTGTTTCGATTGGCGCTTCCGCTACATGCTGTCGGGATTGCTACACAAGAATGGACAACAGCAGCGTTGCCCGAAGCGCACGTTGTGGTCGCAGCTTCAGCAGTGTTCTAT
>Ga0136636_10000717_pt1 | contig 17899 bp, 12 predicted proteins | sample AntDrymUQ8522106_2_FD_104653 | JGI IMG/M metagenome (GOLD analysis project Ga0136636, IMG submission 104653) | Polar desert sand microbial communities from Dry Valleys, Antarctica - metaG UQ852 (21.06) | ecosystem: Environmental > Terrestrial > Soil > Desert | place: Antarctica: Dry Valley... | reverse complement strand
GATTTTTACACATCTGATGATATTGTGCTGAAATCTTTAGTAAGATCAAATCCGGGTTTGCTTTTAATGAAAGATGGTGTGATCCTTAAAAAATGGCATCATAATGATATACCTGATTACGAACAGTTTAAAATTTTTATCAGCAAGCAATAAAACAGTAACCTGTCATATTCATCAAGTTAGTAGCTTAAATCTGGTTTTTTAACGCTGAGTATTCTTCAAGGTTCAACTACACTTTTTGATACTCGCCACACTTTTCAAAACCTCAAAACCCTAAACCCTTCAAACATTTAAACAAAAAATGCTCCGTTACACCCTCATCCGGCTTTTGTATGGAATACTTGTTCTGTTTGGAGTTGTTACCCTTATATTTTTCCTTTTTAATGTACTCCCCGGCGATCCGGCTCGCATGATGCTTGGGCAAAGGGCCGATATTTCATCAGTTGAAGCCATCAACCGTGATCTTGGAAGAGATAAACCTCTTGTAGTTCAATATTTTAGTTTCCTGAATGATGTGTCGCCGCTATCGTTTCATAATACGCAAACTAAAGTAAGCGCATTTTATTTCGATGCTTCCAGATACTCATCCGCATTAAAGCTGATAAATATTGGTAATACAAGCGTTGTAGTGAAAAAACCGTATTTGCGGCGATCCTATCAAAGCAAGCGACCGGTTTCGGAAATTCTTTCAGAAGCATTTGTGCCAACAATGGTGCTGGCAACAGTAGCAATGATTGCAGCCTCTCTGATTGGACTGGTACTCGGAATTTTAAGCGCACTTAACAAAGATGGTTGGTTCGATCGTATTTCACTTATAGTTAGTATACTCGGAATGTCATTACCATCCTTTTTTGCAGCCATTCTTATTGCTTGGTTGTTTGCTTACGTGCTGGCCGATTATACTGGATTGAGTATGTTCGGGAGTCTTTATACCGTCGATGATTTCGGACGTGGAGAATATATTAATTTAAAGAATCTGATCCTCCCGGCTGTAACTCTGGCAATCAGACCACTGGCAATAATCACTGAACTCACACGGAGTTCGATGCTCGATGTAATGTCGCAGGATTACATCCGTACTGCCCGGGCTAAAGGGCTTACTATGTATCACATAATAACCCGTCATGCACTTAAAAATGCGTTAAATCCAGTTGTTACGGCAGTTTCAGGTTGGTTTGCATCATTGATGGCCGGCGCAGTTTTTGTCGAATATATATTCGATTGGAAAGGAGTAGGGGTTGTAATTGTTGATGCTCTCGAAAAATATGATTTCCCTGTAGTAATGGGTGCGGTGCTGTTTATATCCGTATTACTCATTATTATTAATATTTTTGCAGATATTATTTATGGAATTCTGGATCCGAGGATCCGTTACTCATAACTAAAAAAATCACACAAATAAAAATAAAAAAGCAAAAACCATGAGAAAGAGAATTGTAGCAGGAAACTGGAAAATGAATAAGAATTTTCAGGATGCAGAAGACCTGATGTTCGAAATTGTTGACGAAATTACCGAAAATGGAATCGGTGAAACCGAGGTAATTATTTGTCCGCCATCAGTTTATCTCGAAATGAGTTCGGATATTGCAGTTGAAAACGGTTTTATGATCGGAGCACAAAATTTCAGTCAGTGGGATTCAGGAGCTTATACAGGTGAAGTTTCAGCTTCTATGCTTCATTCGATGGGGATTTCACATGCCATTATTGGTCACTCCGAGCGCAGGACTTATTTTGGTGAAACGGACAAAATTATTGCATCAAAAGTAGATCTTGCTTTAAAATATGGCATCACTCCGATTTATTGTTGTGGCGAAGTTCTTGCTGAGCGTAAGGCTGAAAAACATTTTGATGTAATTCGCACTCAGCTTAGCGAAGCATTATTTCATCTTGGTAAAGAAGCTGTGAGTCAGGTAATTATTGCTTACGAGCCTGTTTGGGCTATTGGCACTGGTGTTACCGCTTCTTCCGCACAGGCACAGGAAATGCATGCTTTTATCCGCAGTATTCTGGCTGATAAATTCGGCGACGATGTAAGCCAGGAAATTTCAATACTCTACGGCGGTAGCTGCAACGCGCAAAATGCCGAAGAGTTGTTTGCCAACACGGATGTCGATGGCGGATTAATTGGTGGCGCATCTCTCAAAGCTGTTGATTTTGTTACTATTGTGAATTCCTTCAAATAATATGGAGTACATCGAGATGATATGCCATCCTTCGCAGGGTGCGCATACGGCTGAATTATTGATGGCTATGCTTGCCGATACCGGTTTCGAAAGTTTTACCGAAAACGAAAATGGTACTTTGTCGGCATTTATGCAGGCTCCGCTGTTCACACCTGAATTATCGAAAAGGATAAGTTCCGACGAATTTGTCGAATTTCTTGATTCGTTTACCATTGAGCGTATTGCCGATCAGAACTGGAATGCTGTTTGGGAAAGCCAATATGAATCTGTTTTGATTGATAACCGTTGCATGGTCAGGGCTCCTTTTCATCAGCCTCAGACTGGTGTAGAGTTCGATATTGTTATCATGCCTAAGATGTCGTTCGGTACGGCACATCACGAGACTACCAAACTCATGATCCAGTATTTACTAAGTATGCAGCTAAACGGAAAATCATTGCTCGACATGGGTTCCGGGACTGCTGTTCTGGCAATTTTGGCCCGAATGAAAAATGCCGGGCCTGTTACGGCTATAGATAACGACGAATGGGCATTTAATAATGCAATAGAGAATGTTCAAAGCAATAATTATGGGGATATTGAAGTTTTACTTGGTGACAGTTCGTCGTTGGCAGGAAGAAAATTCGATGTCGTATTGGCCAATATAAACCGCAATATCCTGCTGGCTGATATTCCTGAATATCGCAAATGTCTTACAAATGACGGAAAACTAATTGTGAGTGGTTTCTATCTCGATGATTTACCAATGATTGAAGCAAAGGCGAATGAGGTTGGCCTCAGTATCATGTCGAGCCGGACCGAAAATAACTGGACATCAGCCTGTTTTACAATTTAAATTCAGGTTTGGATTTATACCGGAAATTGATTTTTTTCTACAATAGTAAGCTACACTAAGTTCATTTGCTGATTTTGAATTAATACTCCCCAAAAGTCGCTTTATAAACCAATAACAAATGCTGTTGAAAAGGATTGCTCTTTTGTGTTTTATCTTGTTGCTGGTATCAGTTTACCCGGTGAAAGCACAAGAGCAACCCGCAGCTTTTTCGGCTGATACTGCCAAGTTTATTGAAGAACTTACTATTCATTTCAGGAATGTTGGCGAAGCTGATTCTCCCGAAGCAAAACTGGTTTTATCGGAATTCACTTATCACTGGACTTCGAATCTGCTTCTCAGTACACAAAAAAAACAGGCTCAATCTATTTGTATTGCTTTAAATGAGCAAAAGTTGCAGGTGGCACCGTATTATGTTTCGTATTTAAAAATACTATCGCTGCTGGTAAAGCAAAATGCGGATCAGGGTACATTCGAATTATTTCATAAAAGTGTAAACTATATCCTGAAAGGGAAAAATCCATCCCGCACCATACTCCGTTATCTTAATCAAACTGAACTCCTGCTTCGCAATAATGCATTAATGCAATCTAATACTGAAGCATGGTACGTAAGGAATGGAAACTATAAGTTTGCATTTGACAGTGTTCCTTATTTTACTTTTGCATCAGGAACGCTTGCCTGTGTTGTGCGAAATGACAGTGCATGTATTTACGATACGAAAGGAAGTTATTATCCTTTAACCAATTCATGGATTGGAAATGGCGGTAAAGTTTATTGGGACCGTACTGGTCTGGCCCGTGAAGTGGTGTTTGCAAATCTGGCCGGTTACAGAGTTGATACCCGTTCAATTACATATTCAGCTGACTCTGTAATGCTTTATCATGGGGGGTATTTCAAGAAATTCCTGATCGGGAAACTCGAAGATAAAGCCATGGTTGATATTACTTCCGAAAAGGCGACTTTCCCTAAATTCACTATGTATAAAGGGAGTCAGGTTTATATTAACCTTTTCAAAAATATTGAGTTTTTCGGAGGTTTTAACCTCGAAGGTGCAAAAGTTATTGGCACTCCATCAGATGATGGTTTCTCAAGGATTGAAATTAAGCATAACGATAAGCTGTTCATCACTTTCCGTTCGACGGAGTTTGTAATACGTCCCGACAGGTTTGTATCTTCACGGGCAGCTACCATTATGTATTTTGAAGATGATTCGTTATTTCACCCAGGTTTGCAGGTGCGCTATAATCTGACAAATAACGAACTTATAATGAGCAGAGATGATGAAGGAATAGGGCAGAGTCCGTTTTTTAATACCTACCATCGACTTGATATGTATAGCGGTGCTATTTACTGGAAACTGAATGAAGAATTTATGAATTTCGAAGATATCAAAGGTATGCGCACCAAAAGTGAGGCACTTTTTGAGTCATCTGATTATTTTTCCTCTTACCGTTTTGATAAACTTCAGGGAATTGATGATATTAATCCTGCAATGTTGGTTTCAGGTTATATACGGAAACTAAATACTGACAGGTTTTATGCTGAAGATTTCGCAATTTGGGCAAAAAAGCCTGTTGAACAAATCAGGATTCAACTTATTAAACTGGCGAATGCAGGTTTCCTTTATTATGATATCGATCACCAGTTAGCAGTAGTTCAGCCACGTTTAAATGAATATCTTGCAGCACGTTCCGGAGTAAAGGATAGTGATATTCTGCAATTCCAGTCTTATGTTGAAAAGGGTTCAAACGCAACACTTGATCTTAAAAATCTTCGTTTATCGATTGAAGGTGTTAAACAGGTAATGCTCAGCGATTCGCAATATGTGTATGTTGTTCCCCGCGATGGTAAAGTTATTGTAAACAAGAACCGCGACTTTTCATTCACAGGGCGCGTTCATGCCGGGTTGTTTGATTTCCTTGCCAATGCCTGTACGTTTAATTACGGGAAATTTTCGCTCAGTATGCCACAGATAGATTCGGCAATGATGATAGTACCGGCCTGGAGTCCAAACTCAAATGGCTACAGGCCTTTTGTGAATGTTAAAAATGTGATTGCCAATATGAATGGTGAATTGTTTATTGATTCGCCCGATAGTAAATCGGGACGAAAGATGTTGCACCATTTTCCATTGCTGATCAGTAAGGATACCAGTTTTGTTTATTTCGAACGAAAGGACATTGCTAAAGGTGTTTATAAAAAGAAAGATTTCTATTTCAGAGTTGATCCATTTTCGATGGATAGTATAAACTCTCTTCCTCCTGAGGATATCCGCTATGAAGGAACCCTTGTTTCAGCAAGTATTTTTCCTGATATCAATGAAGTATTAAAAGTTCAGAAGGATTATTCGCTGGGTTTCAACAGGATAATACCTGAGCCAGGATTGCCTGTTTATGGAGGAAAAGGTAATTATGCCGATACACTCAGACTAAGCAATCGGGGGTTGAGAGGTTCCGGTCGTTTGAACTACCTTAGCTCGGTAACCGAATCGGACGATTTCCTTTTTACACCTGATTCCACTTCCGCGAAAGTTCGAAATTATGAACTTGCCAAAGTAAGCGGGAAATATGAATTCCCTGATGCAAAAGTGAAAGATGCTATTATAAAATGGGTTCCAGGCGAAGATATGATGAGCGTTCAGAATTCGAAAAAAGACTCCATCAGCATGTTTAATGATCATGCAAAATTGAATGGTGCACTGGCAGTTACACCAACCGGGTTGAAAGGCAGAGGACAATTTACCTTCGAAAATGCTGAAGTAAATTCACAGAACTACAATTTTAAAACAGATGCTTTTACATCGGATACTTCTGATTTTAAACTTTTAACTGACGATCGAAAAAAGGAAGCGCTCCGGGTACATGTTTTCCGGGCATCAATTGATTTTGCCACTCGACAGGGACATTTTGTTGCCACAGGAAAAGGAGCACTGATGGAGTTCCCGTTTATTCAATATCAGTGTGTTGTGAACGAATTCGACTGGCTGATGGATAAAAAACAACTACAGCTTATCAATAAAACGAATTTCACGCGTGAAGAGTATTATAGGATGAACCCTGAAGAGCTGGTGGCTTTCGATCCGGGAAAAGAATTATATACTTCTACCGATCCCAAACAGGATTCGCTGAGCTTTTTTGCACTTCGCGCACTGTATGATCTTAATACCAACCTGCTCGAAGTTGAAGATGCCCGGATTTTGAAAGTGGCGGATGCGGCAGTTTTTCCTTTCAACGGCAAACTTTCGATTGGAAAAGATGGACGAATTGCTGAACTCAGGCAAGCGGAAATACTAGCCAACAGAACCAGCCTATACCACAAATTTTATAACGCTAATGTTAATATTGCTTCACGAAAGCGATATACAGCAAATGGTTTGTATGATTATACTCCTTCTGACGGTGATGTTACAACGCTCGAAATCAATACGATTGAAGTAAACAGCAACGGCGAAACATTTGCAGGTGCATCCATCAGCGATTCAATGAATTTTATGTTGAACAGGTATTTTCGTTTTAAAGGGAAACTTGAAATTAATGCTTCTACAAAACTTACATATTTTGAAGGTGGTTACCAATATATACATGAGTGTTATGCCTTTCAAAAGGAATGGATAAAACTCCGTACACAGCTTGATCCCAAGAAAGTGTTGATTCCGGTAACTAACGATCCCGAGAACACCGGCAACGGCCAATTACGTGTTTCAATATATTATTCAACAACTGAGAACAACGTGCGTCCGGGATTTTTTGTAAAAGCCGAAAATATTACTGATCCTGATATTCTGAGTGCCGGAGGATATGTTTCTTATTTCCCTCAAAAAGCAGAATACAGGGTGGCTGACTCAGCCAAACTTAAAAATCCTTTACTTACAGGTAACATCCTTTCACTTAATACTTCGAGATGTATGCTATCCGGCGAAGGTCAGTTACAAATTGCCACTAACCTTGGCAGGCTACAAATGAAGTCAGCAGGGGAAATAACCTATTTTTCGCTTGTTGATTCAACATCTCTGAATGTATTGAGTGCTTTGGATTTTTTCTTTTCGGAAGAAGCATTAAAAGTATTTGCTGATGCGCTTAATGCTTCAGAAGCTAAAGGTATTGATGTTACCGGCCTAAACTACACCCGTTCGCTTCGCGAATTTGTAGGTCAGGAAGAAGCTGACAAAATTCTTACTGAGTTAAGTCTTTATGGGCAATACCGCAAATTTCCCGAAGTGCTCAATCATACTATGGTACTTACAGGTTTGCAGCTGAGCTGGAATAAGGATATGCGGTCGTTTATCAGCAAAGGTCCTATTGGAATCAGCAATTTGGGTAAACTACCTGTTAATAAGCAAGTTAAAGGATACATTGAAATAGGGAAGCGTCGGTCTGGCGATATTTTAAATTTCTATTTCGAGCCTGACGAAAATCAATGGTATTTCTTTGCCTATGCCAACGGAACCATGCAGGTATTATCATCGAACAAAGCGTTTAATGAAAAACTTGTCGGACTTAAAGAAGATCAGAGGCTCATTAAAGGAGAAAAAGGGGTGCCCAGTTACCAGTTTATAATAGGTACGGGTGAAAAAAAAGCTACATTCCTGCGGAAAATGAAGCAGGCTGCCGGAGAGCAATAATTTCACTTTTAGATAGATTGTAAGTTAACATTGTCGATTTAAAACGGCTTATTATAATCTAAAATTGAAATACCGGTTTTTACTACAGAGTAATATAAACAATGGAAACTATTGTAATAAATTGAACAGGAGAAAGATATGAATCAGTATTTACTACTTATCGCAGGAGGAATTGTTGCTTATCTGATGGGATCATTTTCATCAGCAGTTTGGATAGGAAAATGGTTTTATAATACCGATGTACGAACCCATGGAAGCGGTAATGCCGGGGCTACCAACACTTTCAGAGTACTTGGAACCAGAGCAGCCATAATTGTGATGATCCTTGATATAATAAAAGCCTGGGGTGCTGTTATGCTTGCTCATACTTTTGCGGGTGATCATCTCAGTCCGGATCGGCTGATTGATTATAAAATAATAATGGGTGCGGCTGCTGTGCTCGGGCATGTTTTTCCCGTTTTTACCGGATTTAAAGGTGGCAAAGGAGTTGCATCGCTGGTTGGTGTAATCCTTGCATTGTACACACCCTACATTTTCCTGATTGTGCTTTGCTGGTTTGTGCTGGTTGTTGCTATAACGCGTTATGTTTCGCTCGCTTCGGTAACCGGATCCATTCTTTTTGCAGTTCTGGCAATATTTTTATTCCACGAACAGAATTTGTATCTGATTGTACTTGCCGCGCTAATAGCTGTTTTTATACCTGTAATGCACCATAAAAATATCAGCAGGCTTCTGAAAGGAGAAGAAAGCAAACTTACATTCAGAAAAAAATAAAAAATTATCGAAATAGTTCATTTAATGTTAATATCTTAGTACCATCGAATTTTAAAATTCAGTTTAAGATTCATACTTTTACATCATTAAACTTATCACCCGTAAATAACTGAAATACAAAATACTATGAAATTTATTATCAATAGTCAGGCACTGCTCAAGAAACTTCAGTTTCTGAGTGGAGTTATTAACACAAACAATACATTGCCAATTCTGGACGATTTTTTGTTTGATCTCAATGATACTACACTTAAAATCACGGCAACCGATCTGGAAACAACCCTCATCATGACTCTTGAGCCTTCGATGGCCGACGAATCTGGTAAAGTTACCATTCCGGCAAAACTACTCCTTGATTTTCTGAAATACCTGCCGGATGCTCCGATAACATTCAATATCGATACCGAAACACTTGCAATAGAAATTCTATCGACCGAAGGAAAATATAAACTTACCGGACATAATGCCGATGATTATCCTGAACTTCCGATGCTCGAAGAAACTACCAATTTTGAAATTTCATCAGCTATTTTGGGTACCGGTATTACCAAAACTGTTTTTGCCACAGGTAACGATGAATTAAGACCGGCAATGGGCGGAGTGTATTTCGACATTATGCCCGATTATATGACATTTGTAGCAACTGACGCGCATAAACTGGTACGTTATCGCCGAAATGATGCCAAATCAGGTATTTCCACTTCTTTCATTATTCCACGTAAGCCTTTGAATGTACTTAAAAGCTTACTCGCATTAGAAGATGTGAATGTACAGGTTGAATACAATGTTACAAATGCCGCATTTGCTTACAACGGAGTAAAATTATTCAGTCGCCTTATCGAAGGTCGTTACCCGGCTTACGAAGCAGTAATTCCAAAAGATAATCCAAACCGTTTGATTGTTGACAGAAGCCTCTTTATCAGTTCTGTAAAACGACTTTCACCCTTTGCCAATCAGTCGACACACCAGGTGAGGTTGCGCATCAATGGCCAGGAACTACTTATGAATGCCGAAGATATTGATTACTCTAACGAAGGTGTTGAACGTCTTGCCTGCACCTATTCAGGTGATGATATGGAAATTGGTTTCAACTCAAGGTTCCTTCTCGAAATGGTGAATAACCTCGAAACACCTGAAATATGTTTCCAACTTTCGGGTCCAACACGTGCCGGAATTATAGTTCCTTCCAACTATGATAATCCTGACGAGGATATACTTATGCTTGTGATGCCTGTGATGCTGGGTCAGAATTAATAGAGCGACTTGTAATAAAGAAAAATCCCGGTAAGTTGCCGGGATTTTTTAGTTTTAAGAAATCGGGTAAGCGTATGAGTTGAGCATTAATCGATTATTCAATATCTTGATTCAGAGTATATTTTAGTTATTCGAACTTTCTATTATTTCGCCCAGATCCATCCAGAGTAGAGCTTTTTCATCAATTTGCTCAAGTAATTCATTGTATTTTTTCGAAAGTTCAGTCAGGCTTTCAGGCGATTCCTTACCGGAATTCATTTTCTCAATAACCTGGTCCTTTTCCAATTCGAGTTGATGAATCTCCTTTTCAAGATTTTCGAAATCTTTGAGCTGTTTATACGTTGGTTTTGATGAAGTTTTTTTCTCTTTACTTACAGGCTTCTCTTCTTTCACAGTTTTTTCAGCGCGTTGAGCAAGTTTTTGCTCTTTCATACGCCACTGGTAATAATCAGTATAATTTCCAAAGAAATCCTTGATTTTGCCTTCTCCCTCAAACACAAAAACATGATCGCAAAGTTTATCCAGCAAAAACCGATCGTGTGACACAATTAATACACAACCGGCGAAATCGTTTAAAAACTCTTCGAGTACCTGTAAAGTATAAATGTCCAGGTCATTGGTTGGTTCATCCAGAATAAGGAAATTCGGATTCCTGATAAGTTGGAGCAAAAGGTACAGCCTTCTGCGCTCACCGCCGCTTAATGCGCTGAAATAGGCTTGCTGAACCGGGTAACTGAAGTCGAAATGCTGAAGGAACTGCGATGCCGACATACTGCCTTTAGTAAGTTGAATTTCTTCAGCTACATCTTTAACAATATCGATTACCCGTTTGTCTTCTTTTAACTGCAAACCATTCTGAGTATAGTAACTCATTACAACGGTTTGCCCGATCGAAATCTTACCTTTATCAGGTGTGAGCTTTCCGGAAATGAGGTTGAGAAAAGTACTTTTTCCGGTTCCGTTCAAACCAACAATCCCTATTTTCTCACCACGCTGAAATATATACGTAAAATCATCAACTGCCTTAAAATCGCCAAAATTTTTGCTCAGGTTGTTTATTTCTACAATTTTGCCTCCAAGTCTGTTTACATTAACTCCGAACTGAATAGATTTATCATCTCGTTTAAATTTGGCTTTTGATTGAAGCTCATCGAACGAATTAATTCTTGCTTTCGATTTTGTTCCCCTTGCTTTGGGCATGCGCCTTATCCATTCAAGCTCAGTGCGATACAGGTTTTTTGCTTTTTCAACCGACTGGTCTTCCGTGAATTGTCTTTCAGCCTTCTTTTCGAGGTAATACGTATAATTTCCTTTATAAGTGATAATCGAATTCTGATCCATTTCCAGAATACTATCGCAAACATTATCGAGGAAATACCTGTCGTGGGTAATCAACAGCAAACTCAACGATTCGCGCGAAAGATAATCTTCGAGCCATTCAATCATTTCAAAATCCAGATGGTTTGTAGGCTCATCGAGTAGCAAAAGATCAGGATTGCCAAGCAAAGCCCTTGCCAGAGCTATCTTTTTTCGTTGCCCTCCGGATAGTGTGCCAACTTGCTGCGAGAGATCATTAATGGCAAATTGCCCAAGTATTTCCCTGGCACGGGTTTCATAATCCCAGGCACCTGAGGCATCCATTTCGGCCATGCTTTGATTTAAAAGCTTTTCGCTTTCGGGATTTAAATTATGCTTAACCTGTTCGAGTGCAAATTCGTAATCGTGAATTACTTTTATTAAACCGGTACCGGTAGCAAAAATAGTATCAAGTATGGATTTTGATTCGTCAAGCTGTGGGTTTTGTTGCAGGTAGTCGATGCGGAGATCGCGGCGTGTAGTAATTTTGCCTGAATCAGGTGCTTCGAGCCCTGCCAAAATATGCATCAGAGAGCTTTTTCCGGTACCGTTACGGGCAATAAGAGCCACTTTCTGACCCTTATCAATACTGAAACTGATGTTGCGGAATAGTATTTTTTCGCCGTAGGCTTTGGATAAATTATCGACCTGGAGGTAGTTCAATGAGGAAAATTATTTATTAGGTTGAATGACTGCAAAAGTAACAAGAAAGGCCGGGATTAGGACTAAAAGAATTTTCGGTGTGTTTCCCGTATTTTTTTTAGAGAAAGGGCAAAAAAAAAGCTTCCTTTCGGAAGCTTGAGTAGAGGAACTTCAATGCTTAATTATTGCATTTTAACATTGATTGCTTTTGGACCGCGGCGGTCTTCAACAACCTCAAAGCTAACTAAATCGTCATCTTTAATTTTGTCGATCAGGCCGGTAACGTGCACAAATACTTCTTTTGCAGTTTCATCATCAACTATAAAGCCGAAACCTTTTTGCTGATTGAAAAATTTTACTTTTCCAGTAGACATTGTAATGGGTATTAGTAATTATTTTAATTGAAAGTTGAAAGCAAAGATAAGTTATATTTATAATAAATATTAATGTTTATAAATAATTTTTAAATATTTGATTTGCAGATTGATACATGTAGTTGCTTAATGGATTTGAAACATCAGTTAAAACAATTGATAAAAAAAAGAGACATATTATACTGTTTTTAACGTTTATTGATTTTACTCAGTCATAAGCCATTCGAACACTTCCCTGGCTTCTTCGGCAGTGTTTTTGCAAAATAGCATTTCAGGTTTAAATCCAATGCATACTGCCGGCCTTAGCGGGTTATCAAAAATTGCACACTTCAATTCGTCAGTTAAATGAATGCACCTTTCACCGGCCGGTTTGCCATCAGGCATTCCGGGAATTGGCGAACTTATTGATGGATAAATACAGCATGCGCCACATTGGGCTCGGCATTTCATGATCAGGGTTTAGGGATAAGGAGTTTGGTTTTAAGGAGGAGCGAGGGTGCAATTGGATGTGAGATGTTAAATGTAATGGTTTTTAGTGGACAAGGATAAAAAAAAATCAGAAGCCAAAATTCGGGGAATTCGTATCCCTGAATCCGTGGCTTCTGAACAGAAGTTTGATTTTATAACTGCGGACCAGCAGCTACAAGTCGTTTACCTTCATCGTTATCCGTGTATTTTGCAAAATTGTCGATGAAACGCTTAGCCAAATCCTGTGCTTTTTCGTTCCATTCGGCAACCTGTCCATATGTGTCGCGTGGATCGAGCACTGTAGGATTAACACCGTGTAATTCAGTCGGTACTTCCAGATTAAAATATGGAATCATTTTAGTAGGCGCATGATCAATAGAGCCATCAAGTATAGCATCGATAATAGCACGGGTATCTTTGATTGAAATTCGTTTTCCTGTTCCGTTCCAACCAGTATTCACCAGGTAGGCTTTAGCACCTGCAGCTTCCATGCGTTTTACAAGTTCAACGGCATATTTTGTTGGATGCAGGGTGAGGAATGCATTACCAAAACAGGCTGAGAAAGTTGGTTGTGGTGAAGTAACACCGCGTTCGGTTCCAGCTAATTTTGCAGTAAAACCGGAGAGAAAATGGTATTTTGTCTGCTCATCAGTAAGTTTCGAAACAGGAGGCAATACTCCAAATGCATCAGCAGTAAGAAATATCACTTTATTGGCATGTCCGCCTTTCGAAACCGGTTTTACAATATTTTCTATATGATAAATAGGGTAGGATACGCGTGTATTTTCAGTTTTTGAACTATCCGAAAAATCAATTGAACCGTCATCGGCCACTGTTACGTTTTCGAGTAAAGCATCGCGTCGGATAGCATGATAAATGTCAGGTTCATTCTCTTTGCTGAGGTTAATTGTTTTGGCGTAACAGCCTCCTTCGAAATTAAAAACGCCATCGTTATCCCAGCCATGTTCATCGTCGCCGATAAGTACACGGTGAGGATCAGCGGATAGTGTGGTTTTACCAGTTCCTGAAAGTCCAAAGAAAATCGCAACATCGCCATCTTTACCCATATTGGCTGAGCAATGCATGGCAGCAATTCCCTGTAATGGAAGGTAATAATTCATCATGGAGAAAATACCTTTTTTCATCTCGCCACCATACCACGAACCTCCGATAAGCGACATACGCTCAGTAAGGTTAAATACTACAAAATTCTCTGAATTAAGCCCTTGCTCTTTCCAGTCAGGATTGGTTGTTTTTGATGCGTTTAGCACAACAAAATCAGGCACGAAATTTACCAGTTCTTCATCTGCAGGGCGAATAAACATATTTTTTACAAAATGTGCCTGCCAGGCTACTTCAACAATGAAACGTACTTTCAGGCGCGTATCAGGATTGGCTCCGCAGTATGCATCCATAACGTACAACGTCTTGTCCGAAAGCTGTTTCCGGGCAACTGTTTTCAGTTGGTTCCATACTTCTGTAGAAACCGGTTTGTTATCATTCTTTCCAATTGTAGACCACCAAACGGTATTTTCGGACACAGAGTCGTGTACAATGTATTTGTCTTTGGGTGAGCGACCTGTAAATACTCCTGTATCAACATTTACGGCTCCAAGGTTTGATAATTTGCCTCGTTCGAAACCTTCGAGTGAAGGATTCATTTCGTGTTGAAAAAGATCTTCGTACGCCAGGTTGTAATAAACCTGTTCAACCCCTTTAATTCCGTACTGATTGAGGTCAATACTAATACCGGGTCTGTTTACTGCAATTGCCATGAGTTAAGCTGGTTTAAGGATAATTGGTTGATAATTTGGTTTGATACGGAAATATTTTATAATTAACAAACAAACATATTTCCATATGATTGGTCGGGGCAAATATATAAAAAAAGGGAGTAAAAAATATTACTACCCTTTTTTATTGCTAACCATCTGGTTTTTTATGCCAGACTTAGTAATTGGTGTTATGATTCTATATGTAAAAAGGCCTGAAATATTATTTACGTTTCTTATCCTGACCTTTGAACGTTTTATCTCCCTTGGTTTTTGGTTTTTTGTATTTTAATGCTAAATCTTTACGGTAGGATCCTCCTTGGTTGGTTTTCTTGTTTTTTGCTTTTTTTTCATGGAAACCAGGTGCCAGCACTATTTTTTTCTCATTTCGGAATGGATTTTTCTTGTCGCCAGCATCTTCACGCTCCTCAGGTGTTTTTTGGCTCGAAATTCCAACTTCATCAGGAAAATCGATCAAAGGAATGTGATACGACATCAATTCTTCAATCCTGTTTTTAGCTTCTTCTTCTTTTTCAGTATAAAATAAAATCGATTTCCCCAGCTGCTCAGCCCGCCCTGTTCGACCTATACGGTGCATGTAATTTTCAGGAAAATTAGGGGTATCGAAATTGATAACATGTGTCACTTTATCCAAGTCGAGACCACGTGCAATAATATCGGTAGCAATTAGTATCCTGTTTTTACCTTCATCAAATTCCTTAATGGATTTGAAACGGTAATTTTGAGTTTTATTGGAATGAATTATTCCGGTTTCGGAGCCATGTTTTTCTTCCATGGCTTTAAATAATCGATCTGCATTGTTTTTATTCGAAACAAAAACTAAAACTTTTCCAAACTCACTGCTGTCGGATACCAGATGTGATAACAAATTAACTTTAGTATAAAAATTCGGTACATCATAGCATTGCTGTGCAATATTTTCAAGCGGAGTTCCACTCAATGCAACCGAAATTTTGGCAGGCGTAACAAAGTCATCGTCAATAAGTAAAGCAACTTCATCAGTCATCGTTGCCGAAAACATAATGTTCTGTCGGCGTTTAGGCAGAAGTTCAAATATATTTGTCAACTGAAAACGAAACCCAAGATCGAGCATCACATCAACTTCATCGATTACAAGTTTTGTAATTCCTTTTAGCTGCAACGCTCCGCATAATGCCAAATCGTATAATCGTCCGGGTGTAGCAACAAGTATATCAGCACCTTGTGCCACTTTCTGCTTCTGTGTATTAATATTTACTCCTCCATAAACTCCTAATACACGGATAGTCATGTTTTTAGCAAAACTTTCGGCCATTTCAACTACTTGTATTACCAGTTCCCTGGTTGGAACCAGCACCAGTATGCGAGGATTCAGTTGCTTCGAAAACTTTAAATCCTGCAAGATTGGAAGCATGTAAGCGAGCGTTTTTCCGGTACCTGTCTGGGCAATCCCAACCACATCTTTTCCTGAAAGAATAACAGAATATGCTTCAGATTGAATCGGTGTCATGGTGTCAAAACCCAGTTCAGCAATTGCGCTTTGCAGGGGTTTCGACAAATTAAAATTTTCGAAAGTATTCATTCAGTGATAGGTTAATGGTTAAGTAATAATTTGAGAAAGGCTAAGAGTTAATACGTAATTGTTTGAAAAAGGAACCATTAACCATTTTCAGTAACTATTAACTTTTTAGAATCCAAATTGGTAAAGTGCTCAAAGATACTACTTTCCGGCGAGGTGAGCATTAATTAGTTTCACGGTTTCAGTTTAGGTGGTACCTTTTTCTATTTGAAGTTTTAATAAATTCAATCTGTCGAAATGAAATTTTCTTTTCGAATCCCTCAAAATCCAGAAGATAACTGCGCTTATGATGGCTGCAAAAAAGCACCACACAGAGGTGAGGAATTGTGTGAAAAAGATTGCTGTAATAAGACATGAAAAAAACATCAAAACTCCCATCAAATGTGTACGCTGAATACTTGAAACAAACAAAGGAGTGATAGTGGCAATGAGGTAGAGCGCAAAAACCGGGTATGATATTAGCTTAGGGAAATCGGTATTATATTGAATATGATATCCGTTAATTACGGGCGTTACATTTAAAAATACCAGGCAATACGCATAATAAGCAGAAACAAATAAGCCGGAAATAAACATGTACCAGAGTATTTTCTTTTTTCGTGCATTTTGCTCCATCAGCAATACCGAAAGCGGAATAATGAAAGGCCAGAGTGTATCAGCCATTACCAGGAATATATAAGTGGCAATTTTTTGAATTCCGATATATTCCGGATTAGGAATTGTTAACCACAAAACTCCTTCGGTAAACTGCTGAAGCCCAAAAAAAATGGGTATGCTCGCAAATAATAGCTGCGATGGTTTATGAACTTTCGTAACAACAGCCACACCAATTGCTGTAATCAGGACTCCGCCTGCAAAACTTGCCTCTGCCGAAAAACACATTTTCTTCGTTTTTTATAAGGTGATTACGTGTCCTGAATAATAATTGCCACTTGCCTCCGCAGTAAAAGCGCAGCAAGTATAGAAAACCTTTTGATAAAGGCAGGACGGGAAAATAATTAGACCGTAAGTGTGAAAGACTTAAATAATGAAAATCTCCGGTAAAACAATTTCCCGGAAAGATACGACTACAATCCGGATATACTCGTTTTAATTATTCCCGCAGATTCTGTGTCACATTATAAATGCGCTTATAGCCATGTTTGCGAAAAGAGTAAACAAAACAGTGATAAGAAAAAGAAAACCCAGCGAAATATATTTTACTATTGTTCTCGACCAGCTTTGCCCGTAAAGCTTTTTCATCGCAAGCAGCAAATAAAGCATTATCCATATATTAGCCAAACTTGTAAATATACTTGTGCCGAAAATTTTATCAAGAATAAAATTGCAGATAATAAGCATCAGAAATATCACGCTGAAGTAGTGCAGGCTAAGTACTGCATGATCAACATAATAAAACTTTTTATTGCGGTAGAAAAGCAGTTTTAGCAGGAGTGCAAATACCGGAAGCAGGAAAAATAACGTTTTTGGTATGTTATGCATAAATGTTATAATCAATTTTCTGAAAAAATCTCTCCTGCTCTCTTCTCCCTGCAAGTTTATCTTCAAAAAGCGTGTAGTAATAATCCGCCTCAAAAAACCGTCTCTATCATCCGGAGCAAGTTTTTTCTGCAATAGCAGGTATTGTTCAGGAGATACATTTTTATTCAGCAGGGAGTCAATGTAAGGAGTTACTGTTAAACTGAGATTTGTTGTCGAATCTTTCAAGGCGGTAAATACTTTACTCTGATTTACCGGTTCAGCTACTTCATTGTCAGTTTGAACTCCTTTTTTATCATCGGAAGTTGGTAAACCTTTGTAAGCTGCTACTGATGAGTCTTTTGGGTTAACCTGCCTGATTGAGTCGTTTACGGAAGCAACCGGATGCGTTGGATTTTCGGATTCAAAATTCTTTTCCGGGTTATTGAAACTGAAAAGTAACAGGAAATAAACAAAGCTGCTGAATAGATATAGCCGGATAGGATGAAACTGGCTCCGCTGCTTCCCTTCATTATAGCTTTTAGTCATTTTACCCGGTAAAAACAAAAGTGGAAGAACTGTT
>Ga0136636_10000715_pt1 | contig 17928 bp, 14 predicted proteins | sample AntDrymUQ8522106_2_FD_104653 | JGI IMG/M metagenome (GOLD analysis project Ga0136636, IMG submission 104653) | Polar desert sand microbial communities from Dry Valleys, Antarctica - metaG UQ852 (21.06) | ecosystem: Environmental > Terrestrial > Soil > Desert | place: Antarctica: Dry Valley... | reverse complement strand
TCCTACTAAAACCCTTAGCCGCTCAGCAGATGGTTGCCGGATAAAGCCGCCTATATTTCTGATAAATCCTTTGTGTTTGTAACAAAATGCACTGTCAATATCGTAAGTAGGTTTAAATTGAAAGGAGGGTAATTGGGGCTTCAATGCCGGGTAATGCTGTTGAAGAGATTCAATAAAATCGTTTACCCAAATATTTACTAAAGGCTTATGTATAAAATCTTCTTTAAATGCAAGTGAATTGTGATGTGCATACCTGCCATATTTATCTTTACTATGTGGCAGATATTCTTCGTAGCGGCTAACCAGGTAAAAGCTTGCTGCAAAAACATCGAAAGTAAAATGGCCATAACTTGTTTTAAAAAAAGCTTTATTGCTGTTGTAGATAAAACAATTTGTTTGCTGGGTTATAATGCTGTTTTCAAATAATAGGTTTACAGGCGCTATTTGATAAGCTGTTTCAAAATTTTTACTACTGTAATTGATTTTTATCCCTTCATATTGAATGAATGTGCCTTCATCAGTTGTTAACTCATGCGCCAAACCCATCAGCTCATTAAAAATAAAATGGCAAATGTATTGCAATCTTGGAGTGATAATATGTGTGTAAACCAACAGCATTATTGCACAAAATAAAACAGTTACCGCAAAGCATTGGTAACATTTTTACTGTTACACAAAGCCGCTTTACAAACGAATGATTATTTTTGATGTTTACTAACACCAATTTTACACAATTGACTATAACGGCAGACAAAAATATTTATTTTTTATCCGATTTTCATCTTGGAGCACCCAATGCAGCAGCTAGCTTACAGCGTGAAAAAAAGATTGTACAGTTTTTAGAAAGTATCCGAAACCAAACGGCTCAATTATTTATTGTAGGTGATATGTTCGATTTTTGGTTTGAGTATAAAACTGTAGTACCCAAAGGCTATATACGGTTGTTGGGTAAACTAGCTGAGTTTAGCGATGCAGGTATTCCCATTCATTTTTTTGTGGGCAATCACGATATGTGGGTAAGAGATTATTTTGAAAAGGAGCTTGGCTTTATCATTTATTTTGAACCAACGTATTTTGAATTTAACAATAAAAAATTTTTGGTTGGGCATGGAGATGGGCAGGGCCCCGGCGATTATAAATACAAGTTTTTAAAAAAGATTTTTCGTAGCCCGCTTTGCCAATGGGCATTTGGTGTTATACCGCCAGCTATTGGTATGGGTATTGCCAATTATTTTTCGCACAAAAGCAGGAGTGTGGCAAGCCAAAAGGGTGAAGAAGTATTTTTAGGAGAGGCAAATGAATGGCTTATCATTTACAGTAAAGAAATATTGCAGCATACACCAGTTGATTATTTTATTTTTGGCCACCGGCATTTGCCCATCAATTTTAATTTGCCAGGTAAAAGCAAATACCTCAATTTGGGAGAATGGATCAACTTTAACAGCTATGCTGTATTTGATGGCAGCCAAACAACCCTTCAATATTATAACCCATGACGAACGTAAAAAAAATTATTGGCATACTACTGATAGCTTTTGGCAGCCTTTTATCTGCCAACGCTCAAAGTGATTCGGCGTTACATTTTGCCAAAATTATACCAGGCGATTTCTCCTATTTTACAACAGATAACCTTGATAATATTTACCTTGTAAACAGCAATAATCAATTAAAAAAATTAAATAGCCAGGGCGACTCTGCTGGTGTATTTAATGATGTACGTAAGTATGGAAAGCTGTTTGCAATAGATGTATCTAACCCTTTAAAGCTGCTGCTTTATTACCAAAATTTTGCTACAGTGGTTGTTCTGGATCGTTTTTTAAATATCCGCAATGTAATTAACCTGCGCAATCAAAATATTTTTGCTGTAAAAACAATTGCTACCTCTTACGATAACAATATATGGCTATTTGACGAAGGCGATTTCAAGCTTAAAAAAATTGATGATAATGGGCAGTTATTATCAGAAACGGTTGATTTTAGAATGGTTTTTGATAGCATTCCCTCGCCTGTGCAAATAGTAGACAGTGATGGTTTTGTTACCCTTTACGACCCCAGTAAAGGCTTTTATATTTTTGATTATTATGGGGCACTAAAAAATAAACTACCCTTTTTACAATGGAAAAATGTGGCAGTAATAGGTAATAAATTATATGGTTTTGGTAATACAGTGCTCTATCAATACCAAACAGGTTCTCTGCAATTAAAAGAATATAAACTGCCATTAGTTTTTAACGATGCACTACAAATTAAAGCAGGAAACGGAAAGGTGTATCTACTGAATAAGGGCGGCGTGTTGCAATATATAGTGGAATAATTTTTAAATATTAAAACCAATTAATGAACTTTTTAGATAAAATATACTTTGATAATTCTATAAGAAACTACTTGTTGGTGGGCGGCATCATTTTATTGGTATTGCTTTTTAAAAGGTATTTATCTCGCTACCTGGCATTTCTGGTTTATAAATTGGCCAACAGGGTACTAAAAACTATTGATAAGCAGGAGTTTTACGATTTGGTGGTAGAGCCTATTGAACTATTTCTTGTTGTAATTTTTGCTGTTTTTTCAATAGATAAACTCACCTTTCCTTCGGCATTTCAATTTAAAATATACGGCCATAGCTCCCAGGATATTATTGTTAGAATTGGCCCCGGCATTATGATCATTGCCTTTATCTGGCTTGTATTGCGGCTTATAGATTTTGTATCTATCCTACTGGAAAATAGAGCCAACCTTACGCCAGATGCAAGAGATAATCAGTTGATTGTTTTCTTCCGGGATTTTTTGAAAGTACTTATTGGTATAATTGGTTTACTGTGGATTATTAAGGCCTGTTTTTATCAACCCATTGGTAATGTACTAACGGGGCTTAGTATTGTAGGCGCAGGCCTTGCATTGGCAGCTAAAGAAAGCCTGGAAAACTTAATTGCCTCTTTTATCATCTTTTTTGATAAGCCATTTTTTACCGGCGATTTGGTAAAAGTAAACAACATAACAGGCACTGTAGAGCATATTGGCCTGCGAAGCACCAGGATAAGAACTGCTGAAAGAACACTGGTAACCGTACCCAACAAGCAAATGGTTGATACTGTACTTGATAACTGGAGTATGCGTACTGCCCGCCGTGCCGAAATAAAATTAGAGCTGCATCCCCAAACAACTGTTGCAGCTATTGAAGAGTTTACCAACTATATCACCAACCTGCTGCAGTCAAAAAATAATGTGCTGGAGTCTTTTGAAGTTTGTGTAAAAGACATTAGCAAAAACGGGGTACTTATTGTAGCAGAATATTATACCGCACCTATTCCGCTAAATGAATATGATAACCTCAAAGAAAACCTGCTACTCTCTATTATTAAAAAAATGGAAGATGATCAACTGTGAATGATTGCAGGAAACGTACTTTTATCCAATTGATATTTATACCAATTTTTTAAGCACCTAGCTTATTAGATTGGCAAAACTGTAGCTATAAATTTGCTTTAAGTTCAAGCAAAAAGTTTTTAATTTTTTTAAGCGATTCAATCATGGCAAAGGTTTCATCTGCCCGCTTATTGTTTTTAAAAAAATCTTTGGCACCCTCCATGGTATATTTTCGCTCTCTCATCAGGTGGTGAATAAGCTGAATATTTTTGATGTCTTCCGGTCTGAAAAACCGGTCACCTTTTCCATTTTTTTTAGGCTTTAATACATCAAACTCATTTTCCCACAAGCGAATCAGCGATTGGTTTACGTTGAACATTTCTGCCACTTTCCCAATGGAATAGTAGCTTTTTTGGAAAAGGATTTCATCTGGTGGTACATCTACTAAATCTACACTGGCAGCCATTTCCTCTACACTTTTGCGACCTCTTTTTGATTTTAGCGAAACCGATACTATTGATTTTTTATTGGTAGTAATACTGCTGCCGGTAAAATCTATTGGTGTAGTATCATTGGTAGAAAATATTTCTATCGCAACATCTATAATTTCTTCCTCAGGCTCAGAAAGTACCACAGATACAGTTGTTTCATTGTACTCTGTATACGGCACTGCAATTGGTAAAGCTTCTATAGGCTTATCATCCTGCAGTGGTTCTGCCACAGGCTCTTCAGCATCGAATAGTGATATTTGGGTAATGATGGGTTTCATTTTTTTGAGGTGTAAGGTATTTAGTCAAAACTTTTTGCACTTCCTGTTGATGCAATTTTTAACAGCCGGTCGTATTGCTCAGCATTTAAATCATTAAAGAAAAAGTAAACCGGATCTACCGGCCTGCCGTTTATATGCACTTCATAATGGCAATGCGGACCGGTACTTGCACCTGTGCTACCTACCCATCCAATTACTTCTCCTCTTTTTACCCTTTGTCTATCCCTTACTTTAATACGTACCATGTGCATATACACTGTTTCATAACCATAGCCATGGTTAATAATTACATGATTTCCGGTGCCTGTGCCAGGGCCGGAAGTGGTTACAGTGCCATCGCCTGTTGCATAAATAGGTGTGCCTTGTGGAGCTGTAAAATCGAGCCCACTGTGCATTTTGGCTATGCCATATATTGGATGTATTCGCATGCCAAAGCCACTGGCAATTCGGGAAAGATCTTTATTGCTTACTGGTTGTATGGCAGGTATGCTGGCTAATTTATTGCCCTGGTTATTAATCAACTTTTGAATATCGGTATAGCTTTTACGCTGGTAAAGCAATCTTGCACTCATGTTATTTAGTTTGGCTGCAATATCTTTCCCTAACTCGTCATCGCTCATAATGTTTACTTTTTCTATTTCTTTTTTGGTTTCTGTAAGTTTTGCACGGGCACTATCCGGCAAGGGATTAGCTTCAAAAATAGAGCGGTACACTTCATTGTCCCGCTTTTCCAATTCTGCCATTTGTTGCTCAAGGGTGCGTATTTTGGTAGATAATAAACCATAATTTTCCCTCATTATTTCATATTTAAGCCTCGATTCTGTATCGGTAGGTTTGGGTATAAATTTGGTGTACAACCAAATTACCAATACCGAACTTACCAGCAAAGCAGAAATAAACCCAAAAATACGTAGCAGCTTTACCCTAAAAGGCGTAACTAGTTTTTCGTAGCGAAGTGTATTGGTGTTATAAAAATATTTTATTTTTTTCATGCCCCAAATCCCCGGATAGATTTTTTAAACTTTGTTGATAATTTGTTTGCTAACTACCTGTTTGCCTTTTATTATTGCCCAACCTTCTAACTTATATTTTTTGTAGGATATTGAGGCTTTTTTAATCCCTCTGTAAGTTTATCCGCCAACTATTCTACATAGTTACACTATCATCAATTTAAAACATAACTTGTTTAAATATATACTTAAAAGTGGAAGTTTCCAATTTTCGGGAGTAAGGTGGCTTTACTTACCTTTGCTCTCCTTTTTTGTAAAGCACACAAATATAGAAGGATAAATTTCAAAAATCAACCCAAAACAACTTAGGCCATGATGACGAGTACTGCAATACGTCAACAGTTTTTAGATTTCTTTCAATCAAAAGGGCACAGCATCGTTCCCTCTGCACCCATTGTTTTAAAAGATGACCCCACACTTTTGTTTACCAATGCAGGTATGAATCAGTTTAAAGATTACTTTTTAGGTAATAAAATAGCCCCATATAAAAGAGCGGCTGATACCCAAAAATGCCTTAGGGTAAGTGGTAAGCACAACGATTTGGAAGAAGTAGGGGTAGATACTTACCACCATACCATGTTTGAAATGCTGGGTAACTGGAGCTTTGGCGATTATTTTAAAGCAGAAGCCATTGCCTGGAGTTGGGAGTTGCTGACTGAGGTGTACAAAATTCCCAAAGACAGGTTGTATGTTACTGTTTTTGAAGGCGATTTAAAAGAAAATATCCCTGCCTCTACTATTGCCCTGGCAGAGTGGCAAAAATTAGTAGCCGCAGATAAAATTGTATTCGGCAATAAAAAAGATAATTTTTGGGAAATGGGCGATACTGGCCCTTGTGGCCCTTGCAGCGAAATTCATGTGGATTGCAGGCCCGATGAAGAAAGAGCCATTATTGCCGGTAAAGAATTGGTAAACAAAGACCATCCGCAGGTAATAGAAATATGGAACAATGTATTTATACAGTACAACCGTAAAAAAGATGGCAGCTTAGAGCCACTGCCTGCTACTCATGTGGATACTGGTATGGGCTTTGAAAGATTGGTGAGGGTATTGCAAAATAAAAATAGCAATTACGATACCGATGTTTTTACAGGTACCATTGAAGCAACCTCAAAAATTGTTGGTAAAGAGTATAAAGCCACAGATGATAAAGAGAGTGTATCATTTCGTGTAATTGCAGATCATATCCGTGCCATCAGCTTTTGTATTGCAGATGGGCAATTGCCTTCTAATACAGGCGCAGGCTATGTTATACGTCGTATACTACGCCGTGCTGTTCGTTATTATTATTCTTATTTGGATTATAAACAACCTTTATTGTTTCAATTGCTGCCGGTTATTGCAAAGCAGTTTGAAGCAGTTTTTCCGGAGTTGATACAACAGCAGGATTTTATTGGCAGGGTGATAAAAGAAGAAGAAGAAGGATTTTTGAGAACATTGGAAAAAGGGTTAAAAAAAATTGATGAAATAATAGTTACCGCTCAAGCTACCAAAATTGTAAATGGTGCTGCGGCTTTTGAGTTATTAGATACCTATGGTTTTCCTATTGATCTTACCAGATTAATTGCAACAGAAAACAATTTAGCGGTAGATGAAGCTGGGTTTGAAATTGAAATGCAGCAACAAAAAAATCGCAGCCGTGCCGCTACTACTTTAGAAACAGAAGATTGGGTAACCCTCATCGAAAATACCAGCAACAAATTTGCAGGCTACGAAAATTTAACTACCAACAGTAAAATTATCAAGTATAGAAAAGTAACTGCCAAAGGAAAAGAACAATTTCAGTTGGTGTTGGATACTACCCCTTTTTATGCCGAAAGTGGCGGACAGGTTGGTGATACCGGAGTTTTACTTTTTGGAAATGAAACCATCCAAGTTACCAATACCAAAAAGGAAAATGACCTTATTATACATTTTGCAGAAAAATTGCCTGTCGAAATAAGTGGTGAAGTATTGGCAAAAGTAGATGCAGACAGAAGAAATGAAATTACGGTGCATCACAGCGTAACGCATTTAATGCATGCTGCCTTACGCAAAGTGCTAGGTACGCATGTTGCTCAAAAAGGTAGCTTGGTAAATGAAGAACACCTACGGTTCGATTTTAGCCATTTTGCTAAAGTAACTGCCGAAGAAATTGCTGCTGTAGAAAAATTGGTGAACGAAAAAATCAGGCAAAATATTCCGGTGGTCATAAAATCTATGCACAAAGATGAAGCAATTGCTTTGGGTGCCATGGCTTTATTTGGAGAAAAATATGGCGATACCGTAAGGGTAGTAATGATGGATGAAAACTATTCAATTGAACTATGCGGCGGTACGCATGCGGGCGCTACAGGTGAGTTGGGCATTTTTAAAATTAAGACTGAAACTGCCGTTGCCGCTGGTGTTAGGCGGATAGAAGCTGTTTGTGGTAAAGCTGCCGAAATCCTTATTAATCAGCAGTTTGAGGAAATAGCTGCTATCCGTAGCCAATTAAAAAATAGTAAAGACGTACTAAAATCTATTGATAACCTACAGGTAGAAAACTCAGATTTAAAAAAACGGGTAGAGGGGCTTGAGGCAAGGCAACTGGTAGGCATCCGCAATGAGTTATTACAAAAAGATGAAATTATCAATAATATTAGTTTTGTAGGCGAAATAGTAGAAGTTAGTAGTGCCGATAACTTGAAAAAGCTTTGTGTCGATTTAAAAAATCATTTGCACGACCATGTGATTGTACTATGCAGCAACATAGGTGGAAAGTCTTTTGTGGCTGTTGGTATTGCAGACACAGTAGTAGTTGCAAAAAATCTGGATGCAATAAAGATTATTAAAGAGTTGGTAGCACCGCTAATAAATGGAGGTGGTGGTGGACAAAAAAATCTGGCTACCGCTGGCGGACAAAACATCAGTCATTTAAAAGAAATAATTGAAAAAGTAAAAGATATGTTATAAAAATATATTGTTTAAATAGCTTATCATTAAAATATTAAATCTTAAAATTGGCGGGTGCAAGTTGTAGAATAACTGTTATTTATAATGTATCAATTACTGTAATCATGCCCTAAAATCATTTGCATTGATAAAGTATACTCCCAAATATTGGTTTACTTTTATTGTACGTTTTCGTAAAGTGGATACATTTAGAGAATTGTTACCTATGATTGGGGCAGTTTGTGTTTTTCCCGGTTTTGTTGCCTACATGGAAATTAATTACTTTAATCTGATTGAAGAGAGTCCCTTTAAAAATATTCCTGTACAGTATAGCCTACAATCTAAAATTGCAACAGAATAAAAAATTTTGTTAAAGCCAAATATTTATCTCCGAAAAATTTCGTAATGCAAATAATTCCACTACTTTTGATCTACTAAACATTTCGTATTTAAATCAAATCAACATGAAAAAATTTTTTATTGCTGTAGTAGTAATTGGCTGTTTGTGTACATCCAAATCATTAAAAGCCCAGGATATAATAATTGAAAAAGAAGAGCGAACAGAGAGAAAAGAAAAGCCCGGCAAAAGAGAAACACAGGAAATTATTATAAGAAAAGATGGCGAAAAAGAGATGAGTCTTCTAATAGAGATTAAGGGAGATAAAGTAACAGTAAATGGTAAGCCATTAGCGGAGTTTAAAGACAGTGGCATAGTAATTAACAAAAGGAAAATGATTTTGCAGGGCGGTGGCAGCAAACTGTATTTTAACGATGATATTGGAGGTGGTCAGCAATTTAATTTTGAAGATGCTTTTGGAGAAAACTTTTTAAAGGATATGGAAGGTACATCATCCAATAAAGCTTTTTTAGGGGTAATTACAGATGGTGCCGAAGGTGGAGTTGTAATTAAGGAAATTGTAAAAGGTAGTGCTGCTGAAAAAGCAGGTTTAAAAGTTGGTGATATCATCACCAAAATAGAAGATGAAAAAATTACCAGTCCGGATATACTCTCCGATATGATTGGATTTAAAAACCCTAAAGATGAAATTAAAATAAATTATAAAAGAGACGGTAAAGCAAGCACAGCAAAGGTTGTATTGGGTATTAGAAAATCAAATAATGTTAAGGAGTTTACTTTTAAACTACCAAAAAATGGCCGGAGGGAGTTTAATATGCCGCAAAGAAATGCGCCATTTACCAACATGGAAGGTTTTAATGAAGATATGATGGAATTATCGCAAAATGCAGTAGAGTCAGCATTTCCATTTCGTAAAAAAATTGGATTAAAAATACAGGATACTGAAGACGGAGGTAGTGTAAAAGTTATTAATGTAGAAGATAGCTCTGCAGCAGCAATAGCCGGCATTAAAAAAGATGATCTCATTATTGAAATAAATGGTAAAAAAATTGATAATACAGATGATGCAAGAGAAGAATTGCAGCCTGGTGAAGATAAAAAAATGTATAAAATAAAAGTAAAGCGCCAAAACGCAGAACTCAGTTTTGATGTAAAAATTCCACGGAAATTAAAAACTGCCAATTTATAAAATCAGGGTTTAACCACACGTTTTTAATTTACTTCGCAAATATTACCAATGTAAAATTAAAAATGCAACGTTTTGTGTTAACAGGATAATGTTTAATGTTAGAATAATTTTAATCGGTACTAATTACATCCGCATCAGTTACTTTTTATAAGTAGCTAATGCGGTTTTTAATTGTAGACCGCTACCTGCATACTTATAAATATATCTGCTAAAGATGCTTAAATGGCTTTTGTTGAAATATCGCTGCTCTATCAATTAGTAAAACTGTTTAGCTAAATTAGTTCTTCCTAGATATTTGTTGATTTTTCAATGATACATTTGCACGCATATACAGAGAAATTATGCCCGTTACATTCAATAACCGTCTGCGGCAGCTACTATTACTAGTACTCATTATTTTATTAGCTATTTTGTTGCTTAGGGAGCTATATGTATTTATTCCTGGTTTTTTGGGTGCCATCACACTCTATATTTTATTTAGAAATTCATTTTTTAAGCTAACCATTATTAAAAAGAAGAATAATACGCTAATCGCAACATCCTTCATATTGGCAAGTCTTTTTCTATTTGCAATTCCTATTTATTTTTCGTTTAAGCTGCTAAGTACAAAGCTTGTATTGATGTTATACAACTCTGCCGATTTACAAATCAAGGCAAAAGTTATTGCTGATAAAATAGAAGCTATTACAGGAATTACCATACTTACAGATGCTAATCTCCGTTCATTTCAGCAAGAAGCAGGGGCTTTACTTTCGCAGGTGTTAAATAGTTCTGCAGGCATTTTAAGTAATTTTGCCGTTATGTTTTTTCTGTTGTATTTTATGCTTGTTAATGGCAGGCAAGCAGAGAAAACGCTGGAAAGAGTAATACCTCTTAAAGAAGAAAATATACAGTTGCTCGGCACAGAAACTGTAAATATGGTACGTGCCAATGCAATTGGAATTCCAATTTTGGCAATATTGCAAGGGATTATTGCCGCTATTGGCTATGCTATTTTTGGTGTGCAGGAATATGGCTTATGGGGATTTATTACCGGCGTATGCTCTATGATTCCTGTAGTAGGTACTGCCCTTATTTGGTTACCTTTAACTGCTTATTTTTTTGCAACCGGTAATAATTATGATGGTGTTGGACTATTGGTATATTCGCTGTTACTAATCACTAATATTGACTATGTAGCAAGACTAACACTTTTAAAAAGATTTATGGATATTCATCCGCTTATCACCATATTTGGTGTAATAGTTGGCATTAGCCTGTTTGGTTTTTGGGGAGTTATTTTTGGCCCGCTTCTTATTAGTTATTTTATTATTTTAGTTAAAATTTATATTAATGAATTTGGAAAACAAATTCTATAAACTTTTGTGAAAATGAGTATTGAAACCGATATTAATCAACCTACTTTTAGAAGCGAATATCAAAAAGCAATTATTAATCTTATTTACAGCTATAACTGGACAACAGAGCAATTGAAGAACATTTTTGGGAATGAAAATTTAACCATGCAACAGTTTAATATACTCCGTATTTTGCGGGGAAGTGATATACCTCTTTCTACACTTCAAATAAGGGAGCGTATGCTCGATAAAATGAGCGATACAAGCCGCATTGTGGATAGATTAATTTTAAAAGAGCTTGTAAAAAAAATTACTTGTAAATCTGATAAGCGATTGGTAGATGTTACTATTACCAACAAAGGCAAAGCAGTGCTTGCCAAACTTGATACACATGAAGATGCCATGGAAAATATTATACGCTCCCTCACAGAAAGCGAAGCTAAAATACTCAATACGCTGCTCGATAAAATGCGTAGTTCTCAATAATTTATTTCCTCCCAATAAAAACAAATACATACGCTTTATGATAAGAAATTACGTACTAAATCTTTTTATCCTATGCTTTTTCAACCAAACTATTGCTGCACAGGCAAAGCCAGAATTTAGAGGCGTATGGGTGGCTACTATCGATAATATAGATTGGCCGGGTAAAGGTAATTTTGATGCCGATTCGCAAAAAGTAGCATTTATAAAACTGCTCGATATGCACAAGCGAAATGGTATGAATGCCATGGTTGTACAAATCAGGCCTGCTACAGATGCTTTTTATCCATCACAATACGAGCCGTGGAGTGAGTGGCTAACCGGAATGCAAGGCAAGCCACCAGTACCATATTACGATCCTCTTGAGTTTATGATTGCAGAAACGCACAAACGAAATATGGTTTTTCATGCCTGGATGAACCCCTACAGAGCCGTATTCAATGTGGTTACTTCTACCATATCCCCCACGCACATTACAAAGCTGCATCCTGAATGGTTTATTACCTACGGCGAAAGAATGTATTTTGACCCAGGAAATAAACTGGCACAGCAATATGTAACAGCGGTAGTAAAAGATGTAGTAAGCAGGTACAATGTAGATGCAATTCATTTTGATGATTATTTTTACCCTTATCCTCTTGAAGGTAAGGTATTTGCAGACGATGCTACTTACCGGCAGTATGGCAATGGATTGAGTAAAGAAGCCTGGCGGAGGAGCAACACAGATTCTATTATTGCAGCATTAAGTGCCACTATAAAAAAAGAAAACAGTCAATGCCAGTTTGGAATTAGTCCATTTGGCGTTTGGCGCAATGAGGATAGAGACCCAATTAATGGCAGTAAAACAAGGGGTGCACTTACCAATTACGACGATTTGTATGCAGATATTTTATTGTGGTTAAAAAATGGCTGGATAGATTATGTTGCCCCCCAATTATACTGGGAGTTTGGTCACCGCAGGGCACCCTTTGAAGTGTTATTGAATTGGTGGAGCAAACACACGTACGGAAAGCATTGCTACATTGGCCTTGGTATTTACAGAGCCAATAGCAACGCAGCATGGAAAGATAATACCCAACTTCCCCGGCAAATTGAAGCTTTGCGGAATACCCCCAATATGAAAGGCATGATATTTTTTAGTAGTAAAAGCTTTGAAGCAAATCCAAATGGATGGAGCGATAGCTTGAGATTAAACTATTTTAAAGAGCCTGCAACTATTCCACCGCTGAATTAGAATACTTCGATTAATAAAAAACTTTAAATCCAGCTTTTGCAAACGAACACGTAAGGAGGTTTTAAAACGTACTACAGATAAGTGTTTAAAGCTATTTTCGGATGAGAAAAGTGAACTGTTTTGAGGTAAAAAACTTTTCTGGAATGCTTAACTTTATAGAAGTTTTTTGCCATAAGTAGCTTTTACACTGCAAAATTTTTCTTTGGTGGTAAAAGCCGCCTCATCAATACATCAACCTAATAAAAAGGAATTTTTTTAGCCAAAAATAATTTAAAACCTAGGCTTTTATACTTACATATTAATTTATAGTGCAAGTTTTAGATAGATAAATAGATAAATAGATAAATAGATAAATAGATAAATAGATAAATAGATAGCTGGTGATTTTTAATACTGTCTTGATTTTCCCTCTAGCCAGTTGCATTGCTCCACACTCCCAAGCCTGAATCTAAATGGAATTTTAATCATCTTATCAAACTTTATTTCTTGTTTGCAGAAAAACCCTAACTGCTTTGCATAATAATCAGCCGATAAAAACGGTTTAGCATTATTTTTTGTAACGTTCAATTTATTAAAATTGAAATGATTGGTATTTGCAGGTTTAAAAGCAAGCTCTATAAACTTAAGTTTTGGAGTGGTTGTAATTTGCGAAAAGCAAGCGCCTTTAACAAAAATCATGCAAAAAAATAAAATTTTACATTTTTTAATCATAATTCAAGTTTCAATGTGTGTAAATTTACGCTTTCGTAGACTATTAGGTTTGTTTTATCGTTATAAAATATTATTATAAACGTACTATTATAAACATACAACCAGTACTGTTTTCAATAATCTATTTAAAATAAACAAAAATTTACTGTTTAAAAATGAGTTTAAGTCAGGGACTATATCAAAGGCAATTACAAAAGCTATCACCTCAGCAAATTCAATTAATGAAATTGCTACAGGTACCTACTGCCATGCTGGAAGAAAGAATAAAGGAAGAACTAGAAGATAACCCGGCTTTGGAAACAGGTGAGGAAGAGGAAACTGAGGAGTTTGAGAACGACACTACCGATGAATTTGAAAACAAAGATGAAGAGAGGGAATTGGACGGCAGTAAAGATGAATATGAAAATATAGATATAAGTGAATATGTTCAGGATGGTGACGATGATATTGCCGATTATAAAATGAAGGATGAAAATTATCCCGAGGCAGATGATAATAAAACTATACCGCACAAGGTAGAAACTGGATTTAATGAGTTGATGCTGGAGCAGTTAGGCCAATTAAACCTAAATGAACACCAGCAAAAAGTGGCAGAACAAATTATTGGTAATCTCGATGATGATGGCTACCTCCGCAGGGATTTAAGTGCTATTGTTGATGATTTGGCCTTTAGACAAAACATACAAACAACCGAGGAAGAAATAAAGCGTTTGGTAGGCTACATTCAGCAGTTTGATCCTCCTGGAGTATGTGCCAAAGATTTACAAGAGTGCCTGTTAATTCAACTGGCAAAAAGGACAAGTGAGGGTGATTCTGTAGCAATGGCTATTAAAGTACTGGAAAAGTATTTTGATGAATTTACTAAAAAGCATTACGAAAAAATACAACGGGGCCTTAATATTACAGATGATGAGCTAAGAGATATTATTGGCCAGATTATTCGGTTAAACCCAAAGCCAGGCGGTAATGTAGGCGATATTGGAAAAGGAGAGGGTTATGTTATCCCTGATTTTTTTATAATTAACAATAATGGTAAATTAGAACTGTCGCTAAATAGTCGCAATGCGCCAGATTTACGTATTAGCGAAGGCTATCGGGATATGTTGAAAGACTACGACAGAGGCAGTAAAAAAGACAAGCGGCAAAAAGAAGCAGTACTTTTTATTAAGCAAAAAATTGACTCTGCAAAATGGTTTATAGATGCAATAAAGCAGCGGCAGCATACTTTATTAAGTTCTATGGATGCTATTATGAACTATCAGATGGAATTTTTTCTTACAGGCGATGATACTGAGTTGCGGCCAATGATATTGAAGGATATTGCCGAAGAAACCAATCTTGACATAAGCACCATTAGCAGGGTTGCCAATAGTAAATTTGTACAAACTGAGTTTGGTACTTATCGCCTTAAATTCTTTTTTAGCGAAAGTTTGCAAACTGATAGTGGAGAAGAAGTAAGTACACGGGAAGTTAAGAAAATATTAAGTGACTTAATAGAAGCAGAAAGCAAAAAGAACCCATTAAGTGATGAGCGACTAACCGAGTTACTGCAAGAAAAAGGTTATAATATAGCCCGAAGAACGGTGGCTAAATACAGGGAACAGCTAAATGTACCAGTAGCACGACTCAGAAAAGAACTATAGACAGTTTTATTTTTTATACATCCAAAATTATCTCTCCGGTAATTTTCTTTTAAAATGATATTTTTTAATACCGCATAGCGTAAAACACTGCTAAAGTCTTTAATTGATAATAAGGTAATGTTATATATGCCGAAAAGCATCCTGATTAATGCCATCTTTGAAAAGCAGTAATTTTTGGTATTTTATGCTTTTTATACCCGGCAACGTCTGTAGCTATTGTATCCATAACCTATAAAAACCCTTTTTATTTAAGAGAAATATTTATTTTCTTTAATTTGCAATATTTAAATTAATATAACGTTTGGGTACTTTACAGTAAGGTTGGATGATTATTTACCAAGCCAATCAACAAAAGGAAAAAATCTTTGATGTGAGGTATAAACGATGGTATAATTTAAAACACCACAACCTCGGATACTAGTATTTTAGCCATAATTCATTTCCCTTTAAAAGCTAGTATAGCAGGCAATGCTTAAAAGTTGTTTGTAGTTTGTTAACTACAAACGAGGTTGAAATAAATGAGTATATTTGCCAATTAATCAAAGAGTTAAATCCAAATAACAATGACAAAGAGATACCTGGAGAATTTTGCTCCACGCTGGATTATTTTTTGCTGTGATTTATTTTTAATTACTAGCTCCTTAACACTATCCTTTTTTCTAACTCAACATCTAATTATAAATCAGTCTGAAATAATCGGGTTTATCCCTATTGTTTTTTTTAACCTTTTAATTGGGGCTGTTTGTATTGGCATGCTTGGGATTTTTAAAGGTATTATAAGGTATTCCGAAACAAAAGATATTGTACGTATTATTAAGTTTGCCTCCTTGCAATTTGCCATTTGGATGGTTGTATTTTTTATTGGCGGCTTATCTCAATTAACGATGCCTTTGTTGTTAATTAATTTTTTTGCGGTTATTTTTTTATTGGTTGTATTTAGGTTACTGGTAAAGGAAGTATATTTTAGGGCACAATCCAAACCAAATTCAAGTTGCCGTACATTAATTTTTGGTGCAGGTATGATGGGGCAAATTACCAAAAAAGTATTGGAACAGGATGCAAAAATTAACACTACGTTGGTTGGATTTTTAGATGACAGCCCCAATAAAATAGGAAAAAAAATAGAGGGACTACCCATTTATAATGCTGCTGATGAAGATTTAAAAAAAGTTATTCGTGAAAAAGGAATCACCCAAATTTTTATTGCAATTGACCATTTAACAGTAGATCGAAAAATCGCTATTACTGATGTATGTGCAATTTTTAAGGTGAAAATTAACCTCGTTCCACATGCTAATCAATGGGCTGGCGGATCTTTTAAAAAGGGACAGGTAAAGGAGATGAATATAGAGGAGTTGTTACAAAGGGATGTAATAGTGCTGCCAAAAGATTTATCTGCTGCTACATACCAGGATGCAGTTGTATTAGTTACAGGTGCTGCCGGCAGTATTGGTAGTGAAATATGCCGCCAGATAATAAGGTATAATGTAAAAAAATTAATTTTATTAGACCAGGCAGAGTCCGGTTTATTTGATTTGGAATATGAACTAAGGCAAAAGGGAGCACCGGCTAAATTATTACAGGTAGAAGTGGCTAATGTTAGAGATTATGCAAGAATAAAAAAATTGTACAATTCCAACAAGCCCGATATTGTTTTTCATGTGGCAGCGTATAAGCACGTGCCGTTGATGGAATGTTTTTCGAGCGAAGCTGTACTCACCAATATTTTTGGTACTAAAGTAATTGCAGACCTATCTCTTTTATATAGTGTTAAAAAGTTTGTACTGGTATCTACCGATAAGGCAGTAAACCCAACCAATATAATGGGTGCTACCAAGCGTATTTCAGAAATATACATACAGTCGCTTAATGATCGTTTTGAGTCTAACACAAGTTTTATAACTACACGTTTTGGTAATGTGTTAGGTTCTGCAGGTTCTGTGGTGGCTACCTTTAAAAAACAAATTGCAGAAGGTGGGCCGGTTACAATCACCCATCCGGATATTACCCGCTATTTTATGACAATACCCGAAGCTGCTAAACTAGTGTTAGAAGCAGGTAAAATTGGCAAATCTGGTGATATTTTATTGTTTGATATGGGTAAGGCTGTAAAAGTGCTAGACCTTGCCACCCGTATGATACAGTTGGCCGGTTTTATTCCATACCAGGATATTGAGATTAAGTTCACGCAGCTAAGGCCAGGCGAAAAAATGTATGAAGAACTTTTTAAAGATTCTGAAGAGTTTGCTGCTACAGACCATCCTAAAATACTAAGGGCAACAAGGGCAACTGAAAGTAACCCTGATTTTTATATTATGCTTAATAAACTACAGGAAGTAGCACAATCTCACAATATTGAAGATATTCCGGTATTAATAAGCAAAATGCTGCCAGAATTTAGCCATGCTACCAATAAAGTAGCAGCTAAACTGTTTAAAACTTCTTAAAAATAGTAATAGATTTTAAAATACAAATGCTGATTCAACCTTGGATCAGCATTTTTTATGATTTAAAATTTCAGTTTTTCAACCCTGGTTTTTATAGTTTAAAATGTAGTGTTGTCAAGTGCAAAATAAGTACGTGTTGCAAGTTATTTTTGATCGAAATAATAGTGAAGTATTTTCTGGTAAATAACTCTAAATACATGGTTGTGTAATAGTTGGAGCAGTAATATACTACCAACTGTATAATCTGGGTATAACCCAGCAATTGGAAATTGAAATTTAGCATAAAGCTATACAAGAGTATGCGTATTAAAATTATACCACTAATTTTTATTCAAAGCTTTTAGAATAGCTTCAGCGTTTGATTGTACATTCAGTTTCTTATAAATGTGTTTTACCTGTGTACGGATTGTTTCTACACTTTTATTCAATTCTGCTGCAATCATTTTATAGCTATAGCCTTTCACCATCCAG
>Ga0136636_10000714_pt1 | contig 17940 bp, 9 predicted proteins | sample AntDrymUQ8522106_2_FD_104653 | JGI IMG/M metagenome (GOLD analysis project Ga0136636, IMG submission 104653) | Polar desert sand microbial communities from Dry Valleys, Antarctica - metaG UQ852 (21.06) | ecosystem: Environmental > Terrestrial > Soil > Desert | place: Antarctica: Dry Valley... | reverse complement strand
TATATTTTTGGAAAATTATTTACCCCAATGGCTTGGGCAATGGGAATACCCAATGCCGATGTAGCCAATGCTGCAACTCTTTTGGGACAGAAACTCACCATCAATGAATTTGTCGCATTTACCAATATGACCAACAAAACAGTCCCGATTGTTACGGAAAAAGGATTGCTTATTGTAAGTATCGCGATTTGCGGATTTGCCAACTTTAGCAGCGTAGGCATGCAGATCGGAGGTATTGGAGAACTTGCTCCTACCCGTCGTGCAGACCTCGCCAAACTGGGATTGAAAGCCCTGCTATGTGGTACGCTGGCAAGTTATCTTTCAGCAACACTGGCCGGTATTATTATTGGATAGATCGTAATGGCCCTAATAAGAGTAAAGCCTTTTGAGGATTATGCTTTAAAGCAAACACTCAAAAGGCTTTTTATATTTCTTACTATCTACGGGTATCAATGATGTATTGAATTTTCCATACCCCATTACTTTTTACCAATTGAAATGAGTTGACATCTGCATGGCTCTTTTCTTCTCAGCAAAAAATGTATAGGGCGTCCATACACTGGCAAGGGCACTATTAATATGAATGGCACCGAACGCTATTTTCTCCTCTAGCTCTCCGGGTTTTCTGGAATCAACACTTCCACCAAAAGCTGTAATGGATTGATTACGAACAGATATCTTACCATCGGAACTTACTACTATAGTTTGTAGTTTCCCTTCTGGCATAAAAGCATTTACTACGCCTGCTGAAGCGGCATGGAGCATGGCTTCAAACTAACGGTCCACCGCCTGTTTTACCAAAGCTTCCTCAGACTGCCCAAACATGCTATTAGCAGTTGCCATATTAAAAAAAGGATACTTGTAATTGTTATTAAAATTGGTCGCATATAAAAGCTTTATTTACGAAGGGGCATTTCTAAAAACCCCTTATGCAATAGTCAAGCATTGCCTAAGAGGTTTTTAGAAGTGTCAAAATATAAATAATGTTGAAAATGACCGTTATACAAAAACGATAAACGGTTGTTACATAAACAGATCAGCAATAACAAAAAGAGCAAAAACCACACTTGCAATACCGTTAGCGGTCATAAAAGCTATATTTACCCGTCTCAAATCACCTGGCTTAACAATACTGTGCTGGTAAATAAGCATAGTTATAAATACACCCACCCCTATCCAATAGAAAACACCAAATGCACCGCACCAACCGGCAATTATAACCAAAAGCGCGGCTGCCGCATGCAACAATCTGCTTACCAGCAATGCACGGGCTGTGCCAAGTGCTACGGGTATGCTTTTCAATCCCTCTTGCCGGTCAAAGGCTTCATCTTGTAAAGCGAAAATAATATCGAACCCACTTACCCAACAAAGTACCACAAATGAAAAGAGGACAGGTAATAAGGCAAAACTACCCATCACGGCAAGGTAGGCGCCAATGGGTGCTAGGCTCAAACCCAGCCCCAATACCAGATGGCAAAGAGGGGTAAATCGTTTTGTATAACTATAAAAAAGAATGACAAACAAAGCCACCGGACTTAATACAAAACAAATAAAATTGAGGAACCAGGTGGTGACAATAAAAATCACACAATTAATCATGGTAAACAAAAGGGCACTATTTGCCGAAATGATACCAGATGGAATTTCGCGAATGGCGGTTCGGGGGTTTTTAGCATCAAATTGCCGGTCGAGGTAACGGTTAAAGGCCATGGCTGCAGAACGGGCACTGACCATGCAAATTAAAACCAAAACAAAAAGCAGGTATGGAGAAGTAATTACATCAGAAGTAGCCCATCCCGGTTCTGTTTTAAAAAGAAAATACTTTTGCAGATAACCGGCAGGCATTTGAGACATGGCCAGAAAAAAACCAATCAAAGCGAAAGGCAGGGCAAAAATTGTGTGAGAAAATTTTACAAGAGACAAATAGTGCTTTACCGTTGGCATGCTGCAAAGTTCAATAATTTCAGGCAAATACCCGCTCAGTAAGTTTGTACAAAACAATTCCGGCAGCCACACTAACATTCAGCGAATGCTTGGTTCCCATTTGAGGTATTTCTATAGCTGCATCACAAACATCCATCACTTTATCTTGCACTCCTTCCACTTCATTGCCAAAAATGACGGCTAGTTTCTGATTCTTGTCTGCCTGCCAATTCGGTAATTCCATACTGCCCGCAGCTTGTTCTACTGCAATCAGGGTATAGCCTTCCTCCTTAAGGGTCAAAAGACGATCGATAATTTCCTGTTGATACGCCCAGGCTACCGTCACTGTGGCTCCCAATGCTGTTTTTTGGATGTCACGGTGCGGGGGACGTGGGGTAAATCCGCAAAGCCATATTTTTTCTATTAAAAAAGCATCTGAGGTTCTGAAAATACTGCCCACATTGTGCATGCTGCGCACATTATCCAGCACTACGACCATTTTCTGTTTATCACTTTCTTTGAAATCTTCTACCGATTTACGGTTCAACTCCTCCATTGTACGCTTTCGTAACATATACCTTTTTATACTTTATTGTTCCATTACCAACCAACCCCAGGCTTTTAAATCAAGTTTTCTGCTTTGAGCAAAGTCATAAGCTTTTTCTTCAAATACCTCCTGAAAAACCCCATGTACCCGATGATCATGCAAATGGAGCTGAATAGATTCAGGGGAAAGGTTTAATACCACCAACACCTGCCGGGCACCTTCTCTTCGCAAAAATGCAAAAACAAATTCACATGAGCAGTTTAGACGATACGTCAATCCTGTTTTACTTCCTGCTTTTAAAGCCGGATTAGATTTCCGCAGCCCCAGGAGCGTCCTATAAAATGGCTCTAGTTGCAATGTGGGTTTCCAATTTAGTTGATCCTTTTCAAAAAAGGCCAGTCTGCGCAGGTTAGGTATCTCTTGTCCGCTGTATATGAGTGGAATGCCATCCCAGGTAAGGGTAAAAACAGCTAACGGCAAGGCGGCTCCGTTATACTTTTCATATTCGGTGCCATTCCAGCTATTTTCGTCGTGGTTGGTTGTAAAAAATAACTTTTGAGCTCCTTGCGAATAATCGTCATGATAGCGATACAATACCTTATCCATTACGGAAACTACTTTTGCCTCCTTTATCATTTTGGTACTTTCATGCATCCACTCCCAGGCGTAGGATACATCAAAAACAGCATGGCATTCAGGATTATCTGTTTCTGCCAGCCAGTACAGGGGTTTTATTTTATCTAAATACTGGCGGGCTTTTTTCCAAAAGTCAAGCGGTACAAGATGAGCCAAATCGCAGCGAAACCCATCTATATGGCAGGTGCGTACCCAAAATGCCATGGCTTCAGCCATGGCTACCCGCAGTGCGGTATTGGTGTAATCAAGGTCAATTACATCGTGCCAGCCATCCCGCTGGGTAAAATAGCCTTTGTCATCTTTTACAAAATATTCAGGGTTCGATAGCGTCCATTCATGATCCCAGCCAGTATGATTGGCCACCCAATCTATCATCACCTTCATACCCAATGTATGGGCTTTATCAACAAGGCTTTTGAAATCATCCAGGGTTCCAAATTCCTGATTTATTTTCACATAACAGCTACAGGCGTAATAACTTCCAAGGGTTCCTTGTATAATTTTTTGAGAAATAGGTGTAATGGGCATCATCCAAAGCGTTTCTACACCCATTTTTTTAAGCCTTGGCAAATGTTTTGCAAAGGCGTTGAAAGTACCCTCAGGGCTATATTGTCTTATGTTCACTTCGTAAATGTTGGTCGTTTTACTCCATTCAGGGGGTTTAAATATTTTTTGTTCCACCATAATACCGCTTTGCGTAAAGGTAGGTTTATTATGGAGTACACCCTGCAAAGGCAGTTGTGCGTAAGCTATCAGCAATTACCTTCGCCGTGCTTTTATGATCAGTAAAACATTTTTCAGCCAGTATCCAAAACTCGCTTTTTTCCTCGGAGCGCGTTTCTTTTTTATTATGGCTCTGCAAATGGTAAATGTAGGGGTAGGCTGGTTTTTATACGACCTTACAGGCAATCCATTGTCACTTGGTTGGGTGGGATTAAGTGAAGTTATTCCCGCCATCAGCCTTGCTCTTTATGCGGGTCACACGGTAGATCGCAGCGACAAACGTAAACTCTTGAGAAGAGGAATGATGGCTTATTGGCTTGCTGTAGCATGCCTTGCCATAATTACCTCCACATTTTTTATGGAAGACTTTGGACAATTCAACGTGGAAGTATTGATATATTTTATTATATTTTGCACAGGTATTTTCCGTGCTTTTACCGGACCCACATTCCAGGCTATTATTGCCCAATTGGTACAAAAAACAGATTTACCAAAAGCTATTACGCTCAGCACTACTACCTGGCAAACCGCATCGGTAGCTGGTCCGGTGATAGGTGGTATCCTTATTGCCGCCATTGGAACCTCCAATATGTTTTTTCTTTCGGTGGCAATGGTTACCGCAGCTATTGGGCTAATCAGTAAAATACCTTCTTTACCGGTTCAACATTCAGCCTTGGGTCAGCGTACCTGGGACAGTGTAAAAGACGGGTTGCGGTTTGTGGTAAAAACCCGTGAAGTTTTAGGAGCCATGTGCGTAGATATGTTCGCTGTATTATTTGGAGGCGCCACTGCTATGCTGCCCGTGTTTGCCAAAGACATTTTGCATGTAGATGCCTCCGGGATGGGGGCTTTAAAGGCTGCACAGGGGATAGGTACCGTGCTGATGCTTTTTATACTTAATCGCTACCCGCTCAAAGGAAATCAAGGTAAAATCATGTTGCGTTGTGTGGCGCTTTTCGGGATATGCATTCTTGTATTTGCCGTTTCTAAAAGTTTTGTACTTTCCTTTGCAGCTTTGTTTTTCAGCGGTGTTTTCGATTCGGTAAGCATGTTGGTGCGCTCCACTATTTTGCAGATGTATGTTCCAGATGAAATGCGGGGAAGGGTAAGTTCGGTCAACAGTATGTTTATCAATAGCAGCAACGAATTGGGGCAGTTTGAAAGTGGCATAGCCGCCAGGGCTTTGGGTACCGTTCCATCAGTAATTTTTGGCGGCAGTATGACCCTCCTTGTAGTATTGGTTGCCTGGTGGAAAGCCCCGGCTTTGAGGAAGCTACAATATTAAAAATACCTCTTAAAGGGCATCTCTAAAAACCCCTGATACTGCTATAAACCACTTTCACCACATCCTCATTTAAAAATGTAAACTCCCGTATCATAAAATTGGAAAGCCTTGTCTGATCGGTTTTTAGAGATACCCTTAGAAAAGGAAGGTGCTATGGATTTGAAATATTTGTTCCTGTGATTAAAAAAAAATTAATCTGCTATAAGGAGGAAATAGTTCTTTTTCCCTTTTTGCACAAGCAGGTATTTGCCATGCATCAGCATGGAGGAATCCAAATTAGTTTCTATCCCTTCCACCTTTACTTTGTTGATCTGTATCCCACCCCCTTGAACCATTTTTCTGGCTTCCCCCTTGCTTGGAAAAACACCCGCATCAGCAAGTGCCGAAACGACATCATAACCTGATGAAATTTTTTCCAGCGGAATATTTTTAGCTGGTACGCCATCCAAAACCTGAAGTAATTCGCTTTCGTTGAGGCCTAACAAGGTTTCAGCAGTAGCATTTCCAAAAAGAATACCAGAAGCATTGATGGCAAACTGCAATGCCGCATGGCCATGTACCAATTTGGTCACTTCTTCTGCCAGCTTTTTTTGAATAGGTCGCAGATGGGGAGCAGCAACCTGTTCCGTATCGAGTGCTTCAATAGCAGAGCGGTCCAAAAAAGTAAAAATACGGATCCAACGGGTCGCATCTTCATCGGCAGCATTCAGCCAAAACTGATAAAACTGGTAGGGGCTTGTACGATTAGGGTCAAGCCATATATTTCCCTTCTCGGTTTTACCAAATTTTCCACCGTCTGATTTGGTAATCAGTTTACAGGTAAAGGCAAAAGCTTCTCCTTCACCCCCCGTCATTCTCCTTATAAGTTCATTACCAGTAGTTATATTACCCCATTGGTCGCTGCCTCCCATTTGAAGTTTTACACCCATATTTTTGTACAACCAATAAAAATCGTACCCCTGTAGCAATTGGTAAGCAAACTCGGTATAACTGATACCGGTATCTCCTTCAATTCGTTTTTTTACACTTTCTTTGGCCATCAAATAATTGACGGTAAGATATTTACCCACATCCCGTAAAAAGTCAATAAACCTGATTTCTTTAAACCAATCGTAATTGTTTACAATTTGCGCTGCATGCGGAAGTTGTGGGTCAAAATCGAGAAACTGCTCAAGTTGCTTTTGAATGCCGGTTATGTTTTTTTTAAGTGTTTCTTCATCGAGCAAGTTTCTTTCTTCGCTTTTCATACTAGGGTCGCCAATCATACCAGTGGCACCCCCTACAAGAGCTATTGGCTTGTGGCCTGCTTTTTGCAAATGCATCAGTAAAAGGATGGGTACAAGGCTTCCTATGTGCAGGCTATCAGCCGTAGGATCAAATCCAATATAGGCAGTAGTCATTTCTTTGTTTAACTGTTCTTGCGTTCCAGGCATAATTTCCTGCAACATCCCACGCCACCCCAATTCCTCTATTACATTCATCCTTTCCATTTTTATATTTTCTATTGATTATATTTTGCTGAAATAGTTAGTAATTAACAATAAATCAATATATATTACGTCATACCGATAATTATTTAAGTTTGTAAGGTTGAGTAAATTCCATAATAGAGTTAGTATATTTGAATTTTTAGAGACATAATGCATGTAGCGAACCCTGGCAAAAGACTGTGAATTAAACTTTTCCAACTGCGAAAATAATCAAATGACTATTATAAACCATCTTGAGATTTGGCAAATGAAACCAAATTGACATTCTGCCCGTATCTGAAATTATAAAATAAAGGAAGAAAATTAATCTGTGAAAAAGCTTTTTATCTTAATTCTGTTATCATTTTTGGGTTCTATCCATGGCTGGTCTCAATCCTATGGCAATGAATGGATTGACTTTTCAAAAACTTATTATAAATTTCCTGTTCGGGATGTTCGTTTTTTCAGAATCCCCTTATCCACACTCAATGCCAATGGCCTCGGAACGGTTCCTGTTGAACATTTTCAATTGTGGCGTGATGGAAAAGAAGTTCCTATGTTTACTACCGTAGAAAATGGATTGCTACCATTAACGGGATATCTTGAATTTTTTGGAACCCGCAACACTGGTTTTGACGATCGTGAACTCTTTGCCAGCCCAAATCATTACACCAATCCGGAAAGGAGTTTTTTTTCGGATACTGCGTGGTACTTTCTTACTGTAAACACCACGGGAAACAATAAACGTTTTGTACGGGCAAACAACCCCGTTGCCGCCACCACCCTGCCGGCAGATTCGTTTTATATGGAAACGATCAATCCAATAGCAGCCACTAATTCATTCAATTTCGGCTTTTCCAGAGTGGTAGGAAGTGATTTTATAAGATCTTCCAATTGGGATGAAGGGGAAGGTTTTGCCTCCAATTTTTTTGCTTCTGTAAGAACCACCGATCTCACTGCTACGGCACTACGAGCTTTTATGAATGGCCCGCAAGCTTCTATTATTTATACCATTGCCGGAGCCACCATCAACATCAGACGGGCTAGTTTACGAATAAATAATGTGCCCTTCGATAGCGTGTTGGTTCCATATTTTGCATCAAGAACACGTAATATTATGGGGCTTAACCTTGCTCAAAATATTGTTGGGGATGCTATAAATTTTAAATTTAACTCGAACAATACAGCAAGTAATGAAAATGTAACAGTTAATCAATTAAAATTCAGCTATCCCCGGCAATTATTTAATAATTTACAGAATCCGCTACAAATTACTTTGCCGGCTAACAACCTTGGCAATCACCTTAGGATACAAGGGTTACCTAATGGTAATATCCAGCCTGTTTTATATGATTTAACGCAACTAAAAAGATATACCGGAATTATAAAGCCGGATAGTTCGCTCTTTGTAATTGACCCTTCTGCCGAAGAAAGAACCTTAGTGATAGGTACGCAGGTAATCAGCCATGTAAGAAATATCACTAGTTTTAAAAAAGTAAATTTCGTGGATTTTAGCAATCCTGCTAATCAATCCGATTACCTGATTTTATCGCATTTTTTGCTGATGGGGGGAACCATCAATCAGGTAGAAGAATATGCAAATTATCGCAGAAGCTTTCCCGGAGGAGATTACAATGCTAAAGTGTATAATATTGACGATATAGCAGAACAATTTGCTTATGGAAATCGCAAACACCCGTTGGCTATCCGTCGTTTCATTCGGTATGCGCTGGATCAGTTTCCTGTAAAACCAAAAATGGTTCTGCTGATTGGGCGTGGAACCAACTTCTTCAGCAATTTAAGAAACGGCAGCAGTTTAAGAGAGATTTTAAACGCTGTTCCAACTTATGGATTTCCTGCATCGGACAACTTGTTGGTAAGCCGTAATAATTTGAGACCTGTACCCGAAATTCCCATTGGACGCATTTCGGCCATAAGTCCGAATGAAGTAATGATTTATCTGGAAAAAATTAAAGAATATGAGGCGCTCCAACAAAAAAGGCCTTTTCTACCTTCGGATAATGAATGGAGAAAAAGGTTTATCAACCTCATAGGGGGAGATGATGAATACCTTGCCGACTCTATCCTGACAAGGTTTATGAATATTTATAAAAATATTATTGAGTCGCCCCGTATTGGTGGGATAGTTACCCAATATAGCCGACCTGGTAACCTGAATCTTGCATCGGATATGAAGGAAATTGAAACCCGGGTAAATGAAGGAACCGGTGTTATTACCTATTTCGGTCACTCGAGTACCAGTAGCATTGATTTTAACCTGGGAAGTCCAAGGCAATTTATAAATACGGGAGGAAAATATCCGGTTTTTATGGCAAACGGTTGCCGGGCAGGGAATATTTTTGATGCCAACAACGGACGTATTAATGCCACAGAAATCAGCATTTCGGAAAATTTCACTTTAGCAAGAAAAAGTGGAAGTATCGCATTTATTTCCAATAGTGATCTTGGTGCTATTAACTATCAAAATCTATTAACAACAGAATGGTATCGTGCAGCCGCTGGCACCAAATATTCTGCAACTATTGGCGAGATTCAATTAGAAGCGTTAACCAATGCGTTTAACAGAACCGGAAGTAGCGATTTCATGAACAGATGCAATGTTGAACAGAATATTTTACATGGTGATCCAGCTATAAAAATTTTCACTACAGAACTTCCGGATTATGCAGTTGAAACTTTAAATATCACGACCGTTCCGTCAAAAATATTTACGAATGCAGACAGCGCTATCATTAAAGTAAGTTACACCAACCTCGGCAGCCCTGTAAACGATAGTGTATATCTGCATATCAGTCGCGACCTGCCTGATGGAACCTCTAAAATACTTTATAATAGAAAAGTTTTTGCCTTCAAAAGCATTGATAGCCTTGAATTTAAAATCGGCATAAAAGGGCTGTTTGAAGAAGGACAGAATTACATTATTGCCCGTATGGATCCAAACAACGACTGGGTAGAAAGAGACAAGGACAATAATGCCGCCTCTCTTCCATTTGCCATTGACAGGAAATATATTGATCCGGTTTTCCCTTATAATTATGCCATAGTAAACCGAACCGATATAGGCTTAACAGCAGTAACCACTAATCCGATTGCCACTGCTGCCATGTACCGATTTGAAATAGATACTACTTCCTTGTTTAATTCGAGCTTGCTACAACAAAAAGACACTGTTTCGCAAGGCGGTACAATCACCTGGCAACCGGATGGTTCACTTTTGCCCAATACCGTGTATTATTGGCGCACCTATCAATCGGGTCCAACTGTACCGGGATATGCTACTGTATTTTCATTTACTGTTTTACCGGGTGATAAAACAGGATTTAATCAAGGTCATTATTTTCAGCACAAAAACAATACTGGCAGGGTAATATTGGATAGTGCAAGAAATTTCGGTTTTGGTTTATTGCAAAATAACCTTTTTGTATCTCATGGAATATACCCCTCAAGTGGCACAGAGGATAACCATTTTGCCATAACCCATAAAGGGGATACCAAAATAAGAAGTGCCTGCCTCGGAAGATCCATTATATTTAATGTGTTTGATCCTAACAGTTTTGAACCATGGGTAAATAATCCGGGTCGACGCTACCTAAGTGCCAACTACTGCAAGCCGGGAACAGAATATAATTTCGAATTCAGTTATTTCCCCGCCTCCAACCGAAAGAGGATTATGGATTTTCTGGATTCTATACCCCAAGGAACTTTTGTAACAGCCAGAATGATATTGGATCCCCCATTTGATTCATCACAATCAAGATTCTGGAAAAATGATACACTCATTTTTGGAAAAGGAAAATCCTTGTTTCATTCATTGTATAATCAGGGATTTTATGACCTTGATTCACTTAATAAACCCCGAACTTTCTTTTTTATGTTTAAGAAAGATGATTCCTTGGATTTTAAACCATCTTCTCAGATGAGCAATGGTTTATTAGATCGCTTATTTGTTAGTATTTTTCCTGAAACCACCGATACCCTTGCTACCGTTTTGAGCCCTTGGATGGGGCCAGCTCAAAAATGGGATGAAGCCCACTGGAAATTAAAAGTATTTACTACTGATGTGCTCAATCCAACATCTTTTATAAAACTATGGGGAAAAACTCCAACGGGGCAAAAAGCACTTTTAGGAAGCTGGTCGGGCATGCAAGATCAAATTGATATTTCGGCATTTGATGCTGCAGCCTATCCATTTATGCAATTTGAAATGGTATCATCCAACCATTATGGCTTTCATCCGGCACAGATAGATTACTGGCGGTTGTATTACAAGCCTTTACCCGACGGAGCCATAAGTGGTAATGATCTGTTTACTTCCAATTTCCAAAGCCTTAAGCCGGGGGATAATGAACTGCAAATGCAGCTTGCCTTTAAAAATATAAGCACGGAATGGCTTGATTCTACACGGGCATACATCACCCTCACAGACGAATCTGGAAATAAAACCCCTATTTACAGTACTACTCTTAGATCTGTTGCTGCCGGTGATACTGTTATACTAAACATGAATACACGTATATCTATACCAGCGGGCGCCTATCAGATGCGTATTGATATTAATAATGGCAATAGCCCTCGTGAACAACAATTGTTTAACAACCTTGCTACACTGCAATTTACCATCAACGGGTCTCCCCTCCCGTTAAGATTATTACAGTTTGATGCCCAAAAGAAAGTGGATAAAGTGGATCTTACCTGGAGGGTGACAGAGGCGGAAAGTCTGCAAAAATTTGAAATTGAACACAGCGCTCAAGGAACAGCATTTACACAGATTGGCTCTGTTTCTGCAAATAATCTTTCTAGCGGTGATTTCAGCTATAGTCATTCAAATCCGGCTAATGGAACCAATAGTTATCGGCTGAAAATATTTTCTAAAGATGGAACAAGTACTTATTCAATAATAAGAAATGTAGATTTCTCCAAAGGAACCGGAGTAAGAATGCTTCCGAATCCATTTAATCAGTATTTTACATTGCAACCAAATGATGCATCTGCTACCTGGCAGGTAAAAATAATGGATGCAAATGGCCGTGTGGTGCATGCAGATAAGGGTACAGGAAGTAAGCGTATAGAATTGAACGGCAAAGCCGCAGGAATATATTGGGTAGAATGGCAAACAGCCAGCCAAAAAGAGATCATTAAAATGATCAAGCAGTAACTGATTATGATGAAAAAACTATTTTTTTTTTTATTGGGAACTGGTTTGCTGATGACAGCCAAAGCCCAATTTCGTAAATACTCCAATGAATTTTTAAATATTGGAGCTGGAGCCCGTGCCTTAGGAATGGGCGGTGCAAATATTTCTACTGTAAAAGATGGAACGGCAGGCTATTGGAATCCTGCAAGGATGAGTGCTATTGAGGATGACCCTAGCCTCTCGCTGATGCATGCCGAATATTTTGCAGGCATAGGAAAATACGATTTTGGAGGAATCGCCATCCCGGTAAAAAGTAATAAAGGACGCAGTATTGGTTTTTCATTTATGCGATTTGGAGTGGATGATATTCCCAATACCCTATTCCTTGTGGAACCAGACGGTTCACTTAATTACAACAATATCGAAACCTTTTCATCAGCCGACTACGCCTTTTTGGTTTCCATGTCGCAAACCATTAAGGAAACAGATAACATAACAATTTCTATAGGGGGTAATGCCAAAATCATTCATCGGAATGTGGGCAAGTTCGCTAAAGCATGGGGATTTGGAATAGACGCCGGAATCAGTATTTCGGCAGAAAAATGGAAATTGGCGGCTGTGTTGCGGGATGCCACTTCCACCTTCAATGCATGGTCCTTTACCTTTACTGAAAGAGAAAAAGAAGTGCTTTATCTGACGCGTAATGATATCCCTGAAAAATCAACCGAACTTACGGCACCGCGATTGATACTTGGTGGAGCCTACCATTTTGATTTCAGTGATAAATTAAGTCTTACTGCCGAAGCCAGTCTGGAAACTACTTTTGATGGAAAAAGAAATACCTTGATAAAAACAGATGCCTTTAGTATAGACCCTCGTTTTGGGATGGAACTTAATCTGAATGAAGTACTGTTTTTGCGGGGTGGTATCAGTAATTTTCAACAAGCATTAAAAGATGGAGATACCACCAATCGTAAAAAAGTTTGGATTTATCAGCCAAGCCTTGGGGCGGGATTTAAAATTAATAATATAGGCATTGACTATGCATTTACCAATCTTGCTAATCAAAATTCACCACTTTATACACATATTGTGTCGTTGAATATTACATTGAAAAGAAAAAATAATTAGGGCATTGTAATTAAAAATCATGATCGAAGAGGTAAGCATCCAAACATATTACGATCATTATGTAGAAACTCAACTGGAAAGCGGGATAAACGACCGCATTTACGGATTGTATAGGCGTATGCTTGCATTGGGACTGCAATCTGGCAGTTATGTGCTAGAGCTCGGTTGCGGAATTGGAACCCTTACTTATCTTTTATCCAGAAAAATAAAAATAGGGAAAATTGAAGCTGTTGACCTGAGTCCGGCTTCCATAGCAGTAGCACAAAAAAAGGTGAACAGCAAGCAGGTTCAGTTTTTTGCTCATGACATTGTGGACTTCCAAACGGGTCTGCTACAAATTGATTTTATTACTTTATTTGATATTATAGAACACATCCCATTGGAGCAACATAGGGCCTTGTTTACCCAGTTGAGAAAAAATTGTCAGGATCATACCCGCATTTTAATCAATATTCCCAATCCGTCGTATCTTCATTTTACACAAGAAAATGAGCCGGATAGCCTGCAGATTATTGACCAGCCAATCCCGTTTCAATTTTTACTGAAGAACCTGGAAATGGCAGGATTTGAATTGTTACAATTTGAAACCTATAGTGTTTGGAATGAAAAGGACTATCAGTTTTTTGAGCTTGTTCCAAAAAGGGCTTTCCAATTGAAGAAAATAAGTGACGGCAGAACATTGGGGCAAAAAGCGATAAAAAAAATATGGAGACAATATTTAAAACTGAAGTTTCCTTTTTAAATTAAATAACAGGCAGATGGAGACAATCTACTGCCCAAAGGACTAATAAATAAAAATGAATTGGTTTAAAAATCATATTGCAAAGTACATTTTTGGCTTGCTGTTTTTAATGGGACTTGGGTTTCAGGCAACGGCTCAACTAAACAACGAATGGATAGATTATGCCAAAACCTATTATAAATTCAGTGTAGGGCAAGATGGCTTGTTCCGGATTGAAAAGGCGGCTCTCGATGCTGCATCATTGGGAAACGTGCCGGTTCAGCAATTTCAATTATTTAGAAATGGAGCAGAAGTTCCTTTGTTTTCCTCAGCAGCATCAGGATCCTTGCCTGCCGGAGGTTATATTGAATTTATTGGCCGGGGCAATGATGGCAAAACAGACCGACCACTTTATTTCCAATCGCGGTTTCAATTAGCAGACCGAACCAGTCTTTTTACAGATACCGCATCTTATTTTCTTACAGTAAAAGTAGCAGGAAACAACCTGCGATATCAAAATCTTTCAAATAATCTTGGCGGAACTTTACCTCTGCCACTCCCCTATTTGCTGCATAGCGAATGGTATCAGTTTAAAAGAACCAATGGCGGGTATTTTATGAATAAAGGATTTGCTGTTGATTATGGCGAATACGTTTATTCTTCCTCCTATGATGAGGGCGAAATGCCTTCTTCACAGGAAATTTCACCAGGGTCTGATCTGAATACCCGCACAGCTTCCTTTACTAATTTACATCCTGCCTTAAGTAGCGGCATCAGTGCTAAAATAAGAATAGGCTGGGCGGGTACCTCCCCGGGTTCAAGAGAAGTAACTGCCTCACTCAATAATACCAGAGTAATAAGCCGCCGTTTACAGTCATTTCAGTCAGTCCGCGACTCAAATGTGCTCGTACCCATCAATTTGTTGAGTGGTAATTCTCCCTCTTTGGTGCTAAACAATACCAGTACCAACCAATTCGACCGGTTTGTAGGCTTTTTTGCGGAGTTGGAGTATCCCCGGTTGCCCAATGCTTCCAATCAATCTTTTTTTGAAACCAGTATTCCCGCCAATACCAATAGCAGCCTACTTTCCCTTGCTCAATTCAACCACAACAACGGCAGCCCGGTACTGTATAACCTAACTAGTGGATACCGCATGGAGGGAGTTATTCAGGCAAATGGCGATGTACGTTTTTTATTACCCCCCGCTTCCTCCCGGCAATATATTGTTGTAACAGTTGCCAGTGGTTCATCTTTAAAAACTGTTGGGTCATTACAATCGAAAACTTTTACAAATTACAGCCAGGCTGCTCTACAGGGTGATTACCTGATTATTACGAACAAAAGACTGCTTGGAGGTAACAACAATGCCATAGAAGCCTACCGTCAATACCGTGCCTCGGTGACAGGTGGAGCATTCAATGTAAAAATCTACGACATTGAAGAATTGGTGGATCAGTTTGGGTTAGGTATTAAAATGCATCCGCTTTCCATTAAGAACTTTTTAAGATTTGCAAGAACCCGCTTTGTTACTGCTCCAAAATTTTGTTTCCTTATTGGTAAGGGAGTTACTTATGATGAATTTCGGATAAATGAAAGCAATGCATTAGCGGGGCAATTACAATTGGTGCCAACTTACGGAAACCCGGGATCGGATAATTTACTGGCCTCGGAAGGTTTAACTGCGCTACCCGCCACTCCCATTGGACGACTTAGTGTAATCAATACCAATGAAATACTTGATTATTTGAATAAGGTAAAAGAATTTGAAGGGGCACAAGCCAACCCTTCCAACTTGCAGGCAGATAAAGCCTGGATGAAAAACGTAGTGCATGTGGTGGGAGCCAATGATGCCAATACCGAATTGCAGATCCGGCCTTTTATGAATGAATATACCCGGACTATTTCGGATACCTTATTTGGAGCCAATGTTTCTACTTTCAATAAATTTAATTCTACCACAGCAAGTACCATTGAAAATGTGGTTTTATCAAGAAAATTTGAATCAGGTATATCCTTGCTTACTTATTTTGGGCACTCCTCCGCTACAGCGCTTGATTATAATCTTGATAACCCAAATGAATATAATAACCCGGGGAAATATCCTATGTTTCTGTTGAATGGCTGTAATGCAGGTAACTTTTTTAATTTCGAAATACCCCGGCTTCAGACTCAAGCCACCATTTCAGAAAGATATGTGCTGGCACCAAACCGCGGCGCTATCGGTTTGGTAGCAAGTACACACTTTGGACTGGTAAGCGGCCTGGGAGTTTATTCAAGAGGATTTTATCGTTCGGTAGCCTCACAATCTTACAACCAACCTATTGGCAAGCATATTCAAAATGCCATACAGTTTATGTACAATACCTGGGGTACGGATTATCAGGCACGTTTTCATACCGAACAACAAACCCTGCACGGAGACCCGGCCGTTAAATTAAATAGTTTTACAAAACCAGACTACTCCATCGAGCAGTCAAATATTATAATAGAACCTTCCTTTGTTTCCATTGCCGAAACTAATTTTAAAGCTAAAATATTTTACTACAATTTGGGAAGATCGGGATCTGATTCAATTGTTGTAGAAGTAAAAAGACAATTACCGGCGTCTGCCCTTTTCCCGAATGGCAATACAGAAGTAATTTACAGGCAAAAAAGAGCCGCACCCATGTACCTTGATTCTCTTACCCTCAGTTTACCCATTCTTTCCGAAAGAGATAAAGGCATCAATAATATTATAGTAACGCTGGATGTTGATAATAAAATGGAGGAGTTAAGCGAATTGAATAATTCTATTACCCGGCAGGTAGTAATTTTCGAAAATGAATTACGCCCTGTTTCGCCCGCCAATTTTGCTATTGTACGCGATCCAACTATTAAATTAATTGCTTCTACAGCCAATCCTTTTAGCGAGCAGCTACCTTATGTTGTGGAAATTGATACTACTGATTTATTTAACTCATCTGCAAAAATCACCCGCAATATCACTACCGGCGGAGGTATTGTTGAAATTGAGCCGGGAATTACTCCTACGGGCAATCGGGTTTACTATTGGCGGATGGGATTGCAAGGAACGAATGGCACCGCACCAGCCCGATGGAATAGTTCTTCCTTTGTATATCTTGCTGGAAATGAAACCGGATTTAATCAAAGTCATTTTTACCAGCATACCAAAAGTACTGCTAACAGAATCAGTATAGACACCAATAGTCGCAGTTGGAGTTTTAATCCAAGCCTGAATAACCTGTTTGTGACCCACTCCATTTTCCCTACAAGTGGGAACGAAGACAGTCATTTTGCAGTAACTTACAATAACAATCAGATCTCTACAAGTGCCTGTGTGGGTCATTCCATCATTATAAATGTATTTGACTCACTTACCTTTAAACCCATGCGAAACATGGGGAACTGGGGTACCGGATCCTGCGCAAACAACCGCAACCCATTCAATTTTGAGTGGGATGACCGGGTGCTTGAAAACCGTAAGCGAATGGTAACTTTTTTGGATGCGGTTCCCAGTGGATCTTATATTTTGGTAAGGAAAATACTGGATGCGCCTTATGAAAATGAAACATTTGCCGATAAATTGAAAGCCGACGAACAAGTACTCGGACTGGGCAACAGTTTATATAGTAGGTTAAAGCAGGCTGGTTTTGCAAACCTCGATTCGTTTAACCGGCCGAGAACTTACATATTTGTTTACAAAAAAAATGATCCACGTCTGGCACCTGTTATCCGTTTAAGCGATGGGCTTTTCGACAGGTTGCAATTAAATCTGAATCTTGCTTCACGAGATACCCTTGGTATTGTAAGCTCACCAGTATTTGGCCCGGCCAAACAATGGAAAACCGCGCTTTGGAATGGTACCACACATGATGATGGCAGTGGCGACCGGGTGGCCATCAGGGTAATAGGGTTGAATGCCAATGGCACTGAAACCCGATTGTTTGAAGTGGATAAATCATTGGGAACACTAAATTTAAGCAGCATCAATCCTAGAGTATATCCCAATATCCGTTTGGAAATGCTCAATATTGATTCTTTAAGAGGTACCCCGTGGAATTTGAATTACTGGCGTGTTTACTATGATCCGGTTCCAGAGGGAGCCCTGGCCGCAAATCTTCTGCTTCAGGACAAAGACAGTTTAGTACAAGGTGAAACCCTTGATTTTAAAATCGCTTTTAAAAATATCAGCACCACCCGTTTTGATAGTTTGAAAGTAAGAATGACGATTACCGATAAAAGCAATGTAACTACTGAAAGATTATTCAGACGCAAACCATTGATTGCCGGTGATACACTCATCATTTCAACTCCGTTTGATACAAGGCAATTCCCGGGATTAAATACCCT
>Ga0136636_10000713_pt1 | contig 17967 bp, 14 predicted proteins | sample AntDrymUQ8522106_2_FD_104653 | JGI IMG/M metagenome (GOLD analysis project Ga0136636, IMG submission 104653) | Polar desert sand microbial communities from Dry Valleys, Antarctica - metaG UQ852 (21.06) | ecosystem: Environmental > Terrestrial > Soil > Desert | place: Antarctica: Dry Valley... | reverse complement strand
TCGGTGGCCACCCACGGCCCACGCGCAAGCCCGGCCTGATGGATCGCCTCGGCTTCTTCGGCCCAACGGCCCGTCGAGTCCGCAAGCAGTCGCGCGACGGTTCCCGCGCCAATCGAAACGCCCACCGTGCGCAGGAAGTGCAGCAAGGCCGGCTGGCTCACATTGGTGGTGTCGTGGCCGAGGGCCGGGATGCGGGTCTGGATGATGGGACGAAAGCCGCCGTGGTAGCCAGGTGGCAGTGGCGCCAAGATGGTCGTATTGGTTGAGGGAACGAACCATTCCTCACGCAGGAAGCGGATGACCTCGACCTGGAGGCCGAGGTTTTGCACGATGGTCTCGCGCGTGCCGTTGAAGCGCGCGTCCTCAGGCAGGGTCGCGGGGTCGACCACGCAGCGTTCCTCGCGTGTGACGATGAGGGTTGCGTTCTTTTTGGGCTTGCCGCGCGGGGTACGGGTCTGGCGCTCGGCTTCCGAGGAGTGGTTGCTCGGCGGCGGTGGCACCGATGGCGTGATAGCGGGTTTCCCCGCGCTACCCTTCAGCCGCGCGAGTGCATCGCGCAGCTGCTGATTCTCGACCTGCAGGGCGGTGTTCTCGCTCGCCTGCGTCTCAATAAGGTTCAGCAACTGCACCACCACCTGGCGTGTGACCAGGTCGGGAATTGCTTCCAGATTGACAGCAGGGAACTGCATACTCAGATGTGTACCAGACTTCGGCCGCACGCTCACCGAGTGCCTCAGCGGTTACGGAGAGGATACCTGAAAACGGGTCATCATAGAAAACGCTTTACAGGATGTTGTCAACCTACCCCTGCTCTGCTGTGCCCGGATAGTCTAAACGTCAATCAATTACGTGGATGGTAAATACTCAGCGGTGGCTTGGTGGGGCTTCACTCCGCCAAAAAAACACCGGCTTCATCCAGTTTAGGTAGCTTCGCCGCCCAACCCCAGCAAAGCAGCGAAATGTTCCGGGCCACAGTTCCCAAACCCCCACGAACGCGGCTCCAGTGCGCCATTACTCCAGATTTAAGCGAACGATAACGTTCTTGTTATCATTGCGTAAGATTTATTGTTTATCGTTACAACGTAGATCAATTCGCACATGACACAAGGAACACGCCTACCGTTGCATGTGAACTGCAGGCTGCCTTGTTCTGTGCTAAGGGAGAGAACGATGACGAGGCTGAAGTATCTGGGTGTTCTGCTGGCGTTGGGATTCATCTGGCTGACGACCGTACCAACCTATGCGCAAGGTGGCATCACGCCCCTTCCTACGCCAAGTGTGCAGGGAGGTATCGGTGTTGGGAGCAGCGTTTCGATCGACGGCACCACCGCAGTCGTCGGCTTAAACAGCACATCGAACGGCCCGGTGAATGTGTACACGCGCAACACCACTGAATGGATACTGTCCGCGACGCTGCCACTGCCACGCTCGCCACAGACCGGCTTTACCTTGACTGGCTTCGGCTCGATTGTTGCGCTCGACGGCGACACCATTGTGGCACCAGCTCAATTTGTGCTTGATTCGACCCAGGGCAACGTCGCTGGATTCAACCAGATCGTCGTTTACATCCGGAGTGGCAGCGCGTGGATCATCCAAACCCAGTTCGATCCACGAACTGGTGCGGCTGCGGACAGTCCGCGCACGGGGGTTGATACAATCGCCGTTTCGGGCAACCAGATCGTGGTCGGAGCTCCTCGCAATAACACGACGACCGATGGCACAGGCGCGGCCTATGTGTACACACGCAGTGGCGAGTATATTGCCACGCTTGCTCCGAACAGCCTGCGATTCGGCGATTTGTTTGGCATCGCTGTGGCCATCCAGAATGAAACCATCGTCGTCGGCGCGATCAACGTGAACGATGCGAGCAATTTCTATCCCGGCGCAGCATTTGTGTTTGGCCAGAACCAGGGTGGCCCGAACAAGTGGGGGCTACTCAGGAAGCTTGTTGGCAGCGATCCTGCGGGCTTCGAACAGTTTGGTCGCGCGGTAGCCATCGATAACGATAGGGTGGTGGTTGGTTCATACAGCCGCGCGGGTTCAGCCTATCTATTCGAGCGTAATCGCGGTGGCACGAACCGGTGGGGGCTGGTGACAAAGCTCGTAGAATCAAGACGGGTTCCTAACACACAAGGCGCGGCAGAGTTTTCAGTCGACATCTCGGGCAATCGCGTGCTGTTGGGCGTGGTACGGATCGATGTACGCGGCGCGAATCCCCCCGGTACCGTTGGGGTGTTTACCAACCAAAACGGTATTTGGACCTTAGCAACTCGTTTGAACGTCCAAGATAACGGCAGCGCCAGATTTGGCTCCGCGGTTGGGATATCAGGAAATCAGGCGTTGGTTGGTGCACCTGGCGAGGGTGGCGGTATTGGCGTTGTGTACAGTTCAGCGGTACCCTAAGCTTCCATCTACGCGGGAACGGCAGAACGGTGCGGTTTGATCAGCAGACGCACGCCAGCGGTAACAGGGCATACGCCATGCACAGGCCACAGGGCACTATGTCCTGTGGCCTGTGCGTATTCCTCAGCGGATCAGGCGTCGGTACGATTGAGCGCATATAGTAATCCTATCGCGCTTGTAAACAGCGCGCAGGTGTGCTACTATACGCTCGTGGTAGATGCATACGCTTGGAGCATGCCCCATGAGCGACACGCTTGCCGCTTTTATTTCCGACGTGCGTGATGCCCGCGAATATCGACGTGCGGTTGCCGTTCAAATGGTGGAGGAGGGCATTGCGCCATCGACCATTATGCATATCCTCCAGGTATCCGCCCCCTTTATCAGCAAATGGAAACGCATCTATGCCGAATCAGGTGTAGAAGGCTTCCGCCTGAAGTATAAAGGCGGGATTGCCCACCTGAGCGCGGCAGCCCGCCTGGAAACAATTACCTGGTTGAAGGCCCAGGACCACTGGGACCTCGTCGCACTCCAAACCTACCTGAACGACACGTTCGGGGTGGAATACCAATCGCCCCAGAGTTATTATGATCTCTTCCATGCCGCTGGGCTGAGTTGGAAGAAGGCACAGGCGACCAAGCCTAAAAAAAAGACGAGGTCATCGCCGAAAAGCGTGCGGAAATCAGCACCTACGTAGCTGACCAGCGGGAAGAACTTGTTTCGGGCGAACGCATCTTACTTTTCTTTGATGAATGCTTTTTGCATTGGGGTGATGTCTGTGGTTATCGGTGGGGGAAACGAGATGAACCGCTCGTGATCCCCGTCGGAAATACGAAAGCACGACAGGCATTCTACGGCGCGCTTGAGAGCGCATTTGGATAATCGCGGCATCCGTTGGTAACAGATTACGTGCTCAAAACAAGCCGCTGAGGGGCGCCAAGAGCATTGCAGTGAGGTAGTCATATCATCTCACTACCTGTGGCAAGGCGCCTTAAAGCAGCCTCTTGCGCTAGAGCGTTTCTAAAAGCGCTCCAGCGCTAGTATTCCTCGATTATCCAAATGCGCTCATAGACAAACACAGCGCCAGACTCATTGGCGAAGCGCGCACAGCGCCCGGCACGCTGGATGATCGACGCCGCAGGGGCTAGCTCGGTGTGAAGCGCCTCGCAGGTAATGTTCAGGCCAACCTCGACAACCTGTGTCGCCACCAAGATCATCGGCGTGCTTGTAGTGCCGGTGCGATCCTCACCGAACTCGTGGCGGATTAGCTGCTCCTTCGTGTCACGATCTGAGCTGTAGAAGCGGCTATGCAGCAGCTCTACCGTAACGCCCTGTAGGCGCGGGTCTGCCTGAAGCTCTCTGGCTAGAGTCTGGGCACGATCAACGGTATTGCAGATCGCGATCACCCGGTTGCGGTCGTGGGCAAGCAGATCGCTGATCACAGCCTCTGCGCTCAGCGTCTCGGCCCGGTAGCTGTAGACCCGGCGCTTGTTGCGCTGCGAGGGCAGCTTCAGGATCTCGCTCTCCGTAAGCGTGACCGACTCAGCATCAAGTAGCTCGGCGAGGCGCTTGATCATCTCGCTGGAGAAGGTCGCCGTCATCAGCACAAAGGGCGTTACGCCTTTGAGCATCTGAAGCATCTGGAGCGTTGTCGCAAGCGCGCCGCTGCCTGTCTCATCAACTGGGAAAAGATGAAACTCGTCGAAAACGAGGTAGCTGCCAACAAGGGCGCCCGCGTTCAGATTGGTCTGCCGATTGCCCAGGCTGTAGGGGATAGTCAGAAAGCTACTGAGAGCCTGGTCGATCGTTGTGAAGATCAGATCCGATTCGAGACGCCGATCCTCGGCCCGCGTGCCGGTCTGGATCTTCACCTGCTGCTGCAGCCCAAAGCGCTTTGTGTAGGCAGCGACAATCTGCTTGTACTCTTCCTCGAACTGGTTCGCCAGCACCCGCATGGGCACCGCGTAGATACACTGCCGAGGAAAGCGCGCCGGGTCGGGGTCGCGCCAGCTGTCGAGGAAGGGAAACAGCGCTGCGCGTGTCTTGCCGGCGCCGGTTGGCGCCTGGAGGATGACACTTTTGCCAGCCTGTAGCAGCCTGTCAACGCGCACTTGATACGGGTAGAGTGCCATCGTTTGCTCCTAGCCAAAGATGTCATCGAAACGCCGCTGCCGGTCATTCGGGTCGGAATCAGCGATGCCATACGCCCGCATCTGCCTACGCATATCGCCGATCAGCTGCTCGCGCAGCTCGGGTGGCTCAAGCACCTCGCAGGCTGCACCCCAGCCACGGACCCAGGGCAGCATCTCCTGCGGCTCGTCGATCTCCGCAGTCCAGATCAAGCGGCCCTCGCTGTCCAGCTCAACGCGCTGTGAGGGGTGCCAAAGTGTCTCACGCACGCGCCGCACCGCCTGCTCGCCGCTGAAGCGTAGCGTCACCAATGTGGGCTGATCTTCGTCGTCGAACCAGATGCCCCAGGCCCCCGCGAGTAGCGCGTTCGAGTTGAAGTTGGGCGGCACCGTAAATGGCTCGTCGGTGAGCTCCACCCGCTCGATACGCTCCAGCTTGCGCGTGCGCAGCTTTCCCGGTGGCTCGGCAAGGCCGATGGCGTAGGTGCTATAGCCGAGTGCAGACGGCTCTAAAAAGTAGGGCGCGAACGTGTGCTGGTAGGCGCGGCGCGACCGCAGCGGCCGATACCAGAGCCGCACTTTCAGCCCTGTGGCCCAGGCTTCAACCAGCCGCTCCAGTACGCGCTGGTGCTCGCCAATCTCCTTTGGCAAACGCCCACGCAGCGCCGCTGAGGTGTCGGCGACATGCTGGCCGATCTGCGGCAGCTTCGCCTGAAGGGCAGCACCTAGCTTCTCCAGTGCAATGACTGTGTGCTGGTTCGGCTTGTCGCTGTGGCGGGCCAGTAAGCGACAGGCAAGGAACACAGCGGCGGCCTCGTGGAGCGTGGGGTGAATACGGCTGAGGTACGCCGTGCGCTCAACATACACCAGCCCTTGCTCGGTGAGACGAACCGGGATGCCGTCATCAACCATAGCTTGCACAAGCCGCCCAATTGTGGAGCGATGGACTTCGCAGCGGCGAGCGAGCTCGGCCTGAGAGAGCGGCACCTGGCTCATGAGCAGCAGGCGCTCAACCTGCCCAATGCGTGCGGAGCGGGCGAATGCGCGGGTCATTGGTGGATCCTCCTGGGTTGAGCATAGCACAGGGAGTGGCGGAAAATGGCAACAGCGCGGTGACGAGAAGGCTAGCAATTTCGTCACCGCGCTGCCTGGCCTTGCTACCACCAGCGACGGAACAGTCGCAGCTTGCCGTGCTCGTCTTCATCGAGCTTGACGCCACTCTCATCGAGCTCCGGCAGATCGCGTAGCACCGTCGAGCGCGGCACGCCAAGCTTTGCGGCGAGCTGCGCCGGTGTGAGTCCTTCCTCGCTCAACAGCTGCTGATACTGCTCCAGCCGCTCCTGCTTCCCCTGCTTGCTGCCAAACATCGCACGCCTCCTTGCTAGCCTCAGGTAACACTGAGGCCAGGGTGCGGCGTGGCTGTTGCAACTACTGCAACAGCTGAAGGTCAGGAGGAAGCAAAAGCTAGGGGAAGTGAGAGGCTCGCAGCAGTGGGGAAAATGGGCCGAAAATCTGCGCAATCTGTGGATAAACTGCCCGATGCGCTCGCTACGTCGGGAGGGGCGCATGCACCTGCACACAGGCACGCCCCCCATCGGCGCGGGCGCACGCTGATGGAGGGCGCGAATGCTAGGCTCGCGGTCGCTGGACGACGGCGTTTGCGGCAGCTGCCTAGCGCCGGTTGCCGAGGATGCGCAGCATGAACAGGAACAGGTTGATGAAGTCGAGGTAGAGCGTGAGCGCGCCATAGATCGCCACGCGCCGCTCGCCCACCTCATCGCGCACCTCGGCGATCATGTGCTTGATCTTCTGCGTGTCGTATGCGGTGAGCGCCACGAAGATCAGTACGCCCGCGTAGGTGATGATCCAGTAGAGCGTGCTGTTGGCCAGGAAGATGTTCACGACGGAGGCCAGGAGCAGGCCGATCACGGCCATGAACAGGTACCCGCCCAGGTTCGACAGGTCGCGCTTGGTGAAGTAGCCAACCGCGCTCATCGCGCCGAAGGTGCCAGCGGTGACGAAGAAGGTCGAGGCGATGGAGGCGCTGGTGTAGACCAGAAAGATCGCTGCGAAGGTCAGGCCATTCAGCGCGGAGTAGCCGAGAAACAGGCTCGTCGCCACCGCCGGCGCCATGCGCCCAACATTCGCGCTCAGGATCCAGACCAGCGCCAGCTGGGCGATGATCAGGCCGAAGAAGATCAGCGAGTTGCCGAAGATGGCGCCGACCAGCGCCGGGCTGCCGGCCACAAACATGGCCACCGCCCCGGTGACGAGCAGGCCAGCCATCATCCAGGCGTAGACCTGGTTCATCACGCCCTGGCGGCGGAGCGCGTCGGTGGACGAGCCGACATACGGTGAGTAAGACATCGGGCGACCTCCAGAGTAAAGCAAGCGGGCGGCGCAGCGTGCGTGTCGCCTATGGATTATACGTCGTTGCGGGCCGAAATGTTACCGTAGGCGCCCCGTGGCAGCGCTACGGCACTGTCGGCGCTGTTGCCAGAACCAGGCGGTTGAAACCGCAGCGGCAGGGCCTGCGGCCGCGTGTCGGCCTGCGCCGACGCCTCCGGACCCGCCCGCGCAGGCGGGCGCCCGGCGCAGCGCGCCACTACGGCGCGCGTGTACGCGCCCGCCTGCCGACCATTGGGAGCGCGCCAGCTACGCTCACAGCCGCGCCTCCACCTGCGCAAGCTCGGCGAGCAGACGGCGGCGGCTGCCACTCTCAGCGATAGCGCGGGCCTCGGCGAGGGCCGCGTGGGCCTCGGCGGGCGGCAGCAGCGGCGCCAGCCAGAGCCGCACCTGCGCGGCCAGGTGGCGCGTGCCAAGCGCGTCGGCCTGGCTAAGGGCCGTGGACAGCCGCTGGACAGCCACGCCCGTCTGGCCGCGCCGCAGGGCCAGCAGCCCCAGGTTGGCGGTGAGCCCCGCCACACGCTCGGGGAGCGCGAGCCGCTCTGCCAGGGCCAGGCCAGCGCTGAACTGCGCCTCGGCACCGTCGAGGTCGTCGAGGGCCAGGGCGATCTCGCCGCTGGTGGAGTGTAGGTAGGGCTGGAGACCGATCGCGCCCCACTGCTCGGCCAGCCGTGCGCCCTCGGCGGCGTAGCGCGCGGCCGAGGGCAGGTCGCCCAGCAGCAGCAGGTGGTAGGCGAGGTTATTGCGCGCCAGGATGCGCCAGGTGAGGGCGCTCTCCAGCTCGGTGGCACTCTGGCCGGCGCAGTCGGCCACGGAAAGCGCCTCGTGGTAGTAGGCCACGGCGCGCGGCAGGTCGCCCTGCTGGGCGGCCACGCTGCCAAGCTCGAAGCGCACCTGCGCCAGGGCCGTCTGGTCGGGCGCGGCCTGCTCCACGATAATGCGCTCGGCCTCGCGCAGGCGCAGCGAGGCCTCGGCCAGGTCGGCGCCCTCGATCGAGAGCGCGGTGCCCCAGATGAACAGCGCCGTCCAGCGCTCGTCCGGCGTGCTTGGCTCAAGGTTGCGCACCAGGTCGATCACCTCGGCGAAGCGGCCCTGCGGGATGAGCGCGCGCGCCAGGTTGAGGCGCAGGGTGCGGACCTCGGCGGGCCCATTGGCAAGCCGCAGCGCCTCGCGGTAGCGCTCAGTGGCCCGCGCCGCCTCGCCGCCAAGGAACAGCGCGTTGCCGAGCGCCATCAGCGCGGCGGGGCGCTGCTCCGGCGTGGCGCCGGCCAGCCCCTGCTCGTAGAAGGCCACGGCCTCGGACCAGGCCGCCACGCTCGCGGCCCTGCGCCCGGCGCGCATGGCGAAGCTTGCGGCCCGCTCGGGCGCGCCGCCCTCTGCGAAGTGCGAGGCGATCAGGCCCGCCACGTCGTCGAGCCGATCGCGGTGCAGCGCCTCCAGCGCCTCGGCCAGGCGCCGGTGCAGCGCGCGGTGGCGCGGCTCGCCCACCTCGCGGTAGGCAACCTCCATGGTCAGGGTGTGATCGAAGCGCAGCCGCCCATCCGGCAGCTGCTCCAGCAGGCGCGCGGCCCGCAGCTCGTCTAGCGCGTCCAGCGCGGCGCCCTCGGAGAGGCCGGCGGCCCGCGCCACCAGCTCGAACTCGAACTCGCGGCCGGCGGCCACGGCGGCGTCGAGCACGCGGCGGGCCGCGTCGGAGAGCCGGGCCAGGCGCGCCTCGATCAGGCTGTAGACCGTCTGGGGAACGACGGGCGTCGTGGACAGGGCGTGTGCGTCCACGGCCCCCTCGGGCGTCAGAATGCCCTCGGCCCGCGCCAGGCGCACCAGCTCGTCGATGATGTATGGGTTGCCCTCGGCGCTGCGCTGCAGCCACGTTGCCAGCTCGCTGGCGGCGGCGGGGCTCAGGCTGCGGGCCAGCGCCTCGGTCTCGCTGGGGGTGAGCCGACGCAGCGCCACGCGCTCCAGCCGCCCCTCGCGGGTGAGGGCCGTCACCAGGGCGCCGAGCGGGGTGCTCGGCGCTGCTGGCCGTGCCGTAGCGAGGATGCGCAGCGGCGCACCTTCGCTACGGCGCAGCAGGTAACCCAGCAGGCCCAGGGTGCTCGCGTCGGCCCAGTGCAGGTCGTCGAGCACCAGGGCCACCGGCGCCAGGCGGGCCAGAGCCAGCATCAGCCGGGCCACGCCCTCCCAAAGCCGCGCCTCGTCGGGCCGGGCGGGCGGCGGGGCGGCGGCCTGCTTGGCGTGCGCCAGCTCGGGCAGCAGGCGCGCGGCCTCGGCCAGCCAGAGCGGCTCCAGCCCCAGCCGCTCGCGCAGCGCCGGCCAGTCGGGGCGGGCCACCAAGGCGCGCAGCGCCGCTACGAGGGGCTGGTAGGGTATGCTCTGCTCCAGCTCGCGGGCTGCGCCTAGCAGCACCAGGCCGCCGTGACGCGCCACAAACTCCTCGGCCAGGCGCGTCTTGCCGATACCCGCCTCGCCCTCGATCAGGGCCAGCCGCCCCGCCGCCGTGGCCACCTCCAGGCGCGCCAGCTCGGTGTTGCGGCCGGTGAAGGGGAGCGAGGGAGACAAGGAGACAAGGAGCGGAGGAGACAAGGAGAGCCTGTCGGCGCCCTCCAGCAGCTGCCTGTCTCCCTGTCTCCCTGTCTCCCTGTCTCCCTGTCTCCCTGTCTCCCTGTCTTGCAGGATCAGGCTATCCGTCACAACTGCATCGTAGAGCGCCTGGGTCTCACGCATGGGCGGCACGCCGAGCTCGGCGTCGAGCAGCTCGCGCAGCTGCGCGTAGCGGCGGATGGCGCCCACCCTATCGCCGGCCAGGTAGTGCAGGCGGATGGCGTCGCGCTGCACGTCTTCCTGGAGCGGGTCGAAGCCCAGCGCGCGGCGCAGCGCGTCTAGGGCGCCCGCGTAGTCGGCGCGCTGCTCGCGCAGGCGGGCCAGGCGGGCCAGGCCGCGCGTGGCCAGCAGCCGCGTGCGCTCGCGCTCGGCGGCCAGCCACTCCGCGAACAGCTCGGCGTCGGGCAGCTCGAAGCCGGCCAGAAAGTCGTCGCGGTAGCGCGCCAGGGCCGCCGCCAGCTCGGCCTCGCCCACCTGCGGCGCGGCCACAAGCGCGGCGAGCGCGCGCTGGTCCACGTCGACATCGGGGGCGATGAACAGCGGGTCGTCGCCCACCAGGGCGGGGCCGAGCGCGCGGCGCACGCTGTGCAGCGTAGAGCGCAGCTGCTGCTGGGCCGCGCTGCGCTCGTTGTCTTGCCAGAGCAGCGTAAGCAGCTGCTCGCGGCGCACGGGGGCCGCCTGCGCGGCAAGGTAGTAGACAAGCGCGCGCGCACGGCGACGCGGCAGCGCCACGGGCGCCCCGTCGCGCAGCAGCTGTGGCGGGCCAAGCAGAAGGATGGAGAGCATACAAGCATTATAACTCCGCTGGCCCTCACCCCCCAATCCCCGCTCCCCTTGAGGGCATGGCGTTACCTACATCAGTCTGGTCGCCCGAGCCATTTGGACCACGAAGCCGCGAATGGACGCGAACCAGCGCGAAACCGGCCACACGCGTGCAGGTTCGCGTTCGCGCTGTTCGTGCCACTTCGCGTCGTTCGTGGTCCAAACGTTCGCGCTGTTCACTATCTAGACGTCACGCCGCGCCAGCGTGCAGCACCCTCTTGATTCTGCCGCCCCTGCGACGTATGATAGCCGGGCCGCGTCTTTAATTAGCGAAAGGGGGGCCCGGTGATGCGCCCCACTCTCTGGCGCACGTGCGCCATCGTCGGCGTGCTCGGCTATGCCCTGCTCGTGGTAGCTCTGAGCGCCCTCGATGGGCTGCTCACTCGCCCGCCCGTTGCGTATGGCCAGAGCCTTGCCGCCGTCTTTGATCGCCCCACCACCTCCAGTCCGATCGCGCTTTCTGCCGACAACAGCCTGCTCTGGGTGGTCAACCCCGACGACGACAGCGTCACGGTGATCCGCACCGACACGAACGTGGCGATCAAGCGCATCGCCGTGGGCGACGAGCCTCAGAGCATCGCCCTCGACCCCAACAACACCTTCGCCTACGTCGCCAACGCCGCCAGCAACAATGTCACGGTGATCAAGATCACCAACGCCAGCCCTGCCAGCTTCGTCGCTGCGCCCGACCTCACGGTTGGCGTCGGCGGCACCATCACCACCGGCGCCGAGCCCTGGAACATCGTGAGCTCGCCCGACGGTCTGCGCATCTTTGTCGCCAACAGCGGCCAAGACACGCTCTCGGTGATCAACGCGCTTAACCGCAGCGTGATCGGCAGCGTGAACCTGCGCGACAGCGTGTGCAACGGCAGCACGCCCGCCCAGCGCGCCCGCCACTTCCAGCCCCGTGGCCTCGCCGTGAGCGCCAACAGCGGGCAGTTCTACGTTACGCGCTTCCTGTCGTTTGTGCGCCCCGACGGCGTGCAGGGCAGCGACACCGGCTAAGGAGATCGCCGACACGCCGATCGTCGACGGGCCGCCCGCGCTCCAGGCGGCGATCGGCGAGGCCCACGACAGTTACCTGCCGCTGGTACGGCGCTAGGGCGATGGCTCCGCGCGCATTGACGCACCCCGCGCCCGTGGCTATAATGCCGCAGAGGGCTGCTCGTGCGCGCGGAGAAACATCACAATGAAGCTGATTGTATTCGTCACCGATGATGCTCAGGCCGACGCCAGCGTGGACGCCCTGGTGGAGCAGGGGTTTCGCGTCACCCGCCTGGCGACGACGGGCGGCTTCCTGCGGCGCGGCAACACCACGCTCCTCGTCGGCGTCGAGGACAACCAGGTCGACCAGGCCCACGCCCTCGTGAAGCGCGCCGCCCCCGGCGCCCTCGCCATCTCCATGGATCTGGAGCGCTACGAGCGCCTTTGAAGCGTAAAGCGCAAAGCGTAGAACGTAAAACAGCCTGGCGGGGCGCGTGGGACCCTCTGTCTCGGCGGTGCTACTCCTCGTTCTTTCTGCCCGGCGCTTTGCGCTTTGCGCTTTGCGCTTTACGTTTATGAGAATCCTCTACCTCGCGGCCGGCATCCCCGTGCCCGGCAGCCTCGGCGGCAGCACCCACGCCTACGAGGTGGCGCGCGGCCTCGCCCAGCTTGGCCACGAGCTACATCTCGTGGCCGCCTCCCACGAGGGCTGGGGCGGCCTCGCGCCCTTCGCCCGCCCCATCTCTAGCAGGCTCGACGGCTTCCACCTGCACCACCAGGACGTGCCCAAGGCGCTGAGCCTGCTCGGCGCGGCGCCCATCCTGCGCCTGGCGCGCGCCCTGCGGCCCGACGCGATCATCGAGCGCTACTACAACTTCGCCGGCGTCGGCCTGATCGCCGCCCGCCAGCTCGGCGTGCCCGCGCTCCTAGAGGTCAACGCCCTGATCGTGGACCCGCCATCCGTGCGCAAGCGCCGCCTCGACGACGCCCTCGGCGGCCCGATGCGCAGCTGGGCCACCTGGCAGTGCAACACGGCTGATCGCATCGTCACCCCGCTCCACACCACCGTGCCCGCCGCCATCCCCCGCTACAAAATCATCGAGCTGCCCTGGGGCGCAGACGTCGAGCGCTTTCTGCCGCGCTTCGGAGCCAAGGAGACAAGGAGACAAGGAGACAAAGAGCTAGGGGGAGCAGCCATTGGGCGCTCCTTGTCTCCCAGTCTCCCGGTCTCCTTGGCTCCCAACGTGGTGTTCATGGGCTCCTTCCGCGCCTGGCACGGCGTAACCGACTTTGTGCGCGCCGCGCTGCTGCTGCTAAAGCAGGGGCACGCGCTGCGCTTCACCCTGATCGGCGACGGGCCGGAGCGCGCCGCCGCCGAGGCCCTGGCCGCGCCGCACGCTGCCAGCTTCCACTTCACCGGGGCGGTGCCCTATGAGCGTGTGCCCGCCCTGCTGGCCGAGGCCGACCTGGGCGTTGCCCCATTCAACACCGCGCCTCATCCCGCCCTGCGCGCCGCAGGCTTCTTCTGGTCGCCGCTCAAAATCTACGAGTACATGGCCGCAGGCCTGCCCGTGGTGACGGCCAATCTCCCGCCGCTGGGCACGGTGATCCGCGACGTCGTAGAGGGCGCGCTTTTCCCCGAAGGCGACGTACACGCCCTGGCCGCCGCCATCGCCCGCGTGCTCGCCCACCCCGAGGCTGCCCGCGCCATGGGCGCACGGGCCCGCGAACGCGTGGTGGCCCACTACTCCTGGCAGCATCACTGCGCCGAGCTGGAGCGCATCCTGCTGGGGCTAACAAGTGCTCCGGCAATAGGCCGGAAATCTGCGTAATCTGCGGATGATCAATCCGGTCTGCCCGCCCTCCGCCGCATGATTGATTGACATATCTGCGCCATCTGGCATAATGCGTACAGGAGCGGGGCCAGGCCCCGTCCCTTTTATGCCTGGAGGCGAGCGCTATGACTCTTATGAGTGTCGGCGGCCTAAAAAAATACTTCGGCGCCGAGCTGATTTTCCAAGATATTAACTTTCAGGTGGCGCGCGGCGAGAAGGCCGCACTTGTGGGCGTCAACGGCGCCGGCAAGAGCACCCTGCTCAAAATTGTCGCCGGCCTGGAGACGCCCGACAGCGGCCAGGTGGCGATGGCGCGCGGCACCCGCCTGGCCTATCTCGCCCAGGAAGTGCGCTTCAGCGGCGACCGCACGCTCTGGGAGGAGATGGAGGCCGCGCTCAGCGCGCTCTCCACCCTGCGCGACGAGATCGCTGCCCTCGAGCCCGTGATCGCCGACACCGCCGCCCCTGGCTGGGCCGCCGCCATGGATCAGTACGGCGAGCTGAGCGCGAAGTACGATCACATGGGTGGCTACGAGGTAGAGCCACGCATCAAGCGCACGCTCCAGGGCCTCGGCTTCCACGAGTCGCAGTACGATCAGCGCGTCGCCCAGTTCTCCGGCGGCCAGAAGACGCGCGCCGCCCTCGCCGCTACCCTGCTCTCCGACCCCGACATGCTTCTGCTGGACGAGCCCACCAACCACCTCGACATGCAGGCCCTGGAGTGGCTGGAGCAGTTTCTGCGCAGCTGGGACGGCACGCTGGTCGTGATCTCCCACGACCGCTACTTCCTCGACCGCGTGACGAAGCGCACCATGGAGATCGCCTTCGGCAAGCTGGAGGACTACCCCGCGCCCTACCAGAAATATCTGGAGCTGAAGGCCGAGCGCATGGAGCGCCGCCTAAAAGAGTTCACCACCCAGCAAGATTTTATCGCCAAGACAGAGGATTTTATCCGTCGCTACGGGGCCGGCCAGCGCGCCGCCCAGGCCAAAGGCCGCGAGAAGCGCCTGGATCGCCTCAAGCGCGACCATGAGATCGAGCGCCCCCAGGAGCAGACGAAGCTACGCCTGTTCCTCGACACGCAGCTGCGCAGCGGCGAGCTTGTGCTTGCGCTCGACAATCTGGTGATCGGCTACCCCGGCGACCGAAGCCAGGAGTCCGACCCACGCGTGCTGCTGCGCGCCAATGCCCTAGAGATCCACCGTGGCGACCGGGTGGCCCTGCTTGGCCCCAACGGCGCCGGCAAGACCACGCTGATCCGCACGCTGATCGACGAGCTGAAGCCGCTTCAGGGCCAACCGCGCCTCGGCCACAAGGTGCAGATCAGCTACTACGCCCAGGGCCACGACATCCTGAACTGGAACGCCACCGTGCTACAGGAGCTCACCCGCGTCAGCCCCAGCCTCGGCGAGTCGGCGGCGCGCAACCTGCTTGGGCGTTTCCTCTTCAGCGGCGACGATGTCTTCAAGCGCGTGGGCGAACTCAGCGGCGGCGAGCGCTCACGCGTGGCGCTGGCCCAGCTCACCCTGCTGCCAGGCAACCTGCTGGTGCTCGACGAGCCCACCAACCACCTCGACATCGGCGCCCGCGAGGCGCTGGAGGGCGTGCTGAAGGAGTACCCCGGCTCGATCCTGTTTGTCTCCCACGACCGCTACTTCATCGACGCCCTGGCCGATAAGGTCTGGAACGTGGAGAGCGGGCGCGTGCGCGAGTACCTGGGCGACTACAGCGACTTCGTGGCGACGCGGGAGCGCAACGAGCGGCGAGCGACGAGCGACGAGCGCCTAAGCGCGGCGCAGCCGAAGCCGGAGCCGGTGAAACTTCAGGAAGCTGCGGCCGAGGGCCGCCTGTCGCTCACCAACGAGGAGCGCCAGCGCAAAAAGCGCCTCGCCGCCCTGGAGGCCGAGGTGGCGCTGCTAGAGCAGGAGCTGGAGCAGCTCAAAGCGAAGCTCGATCAGGCCAGCGTCGCCCAGGAGACCAAAAAAGTGACGGCCCTCGGCAAGCAGTACGCCGAGCTGGAGCAGCTCCTCGCCAGCAAGTACGCCCAGTGGGAGCAGCTGGCAGCCTGAGCCGGGCACCGGGCAAAGTGCTGAGTGCTGAGTGCTGAGTGCTCAGGGCAGAGTGCTCAGGGCAGAGTGCTGAGTGCGCGAGCAACGTGCTGAGTGCTGAGTGGCCACCCCTTGTCACCGACAGGACTCAGCACTCAGCACTAAAGTACTCAGCACTTATGATCTACGCCGACTACGCCCCCATCTACGACGCGATCGGCCAGGGCGCCTTCGCCGAGGCGCTTGTGGCTCGCCTGCTCGCGGCGCTGCCTGAGCCGCCCCGGCGGGCGCTGGATCTCGCCTGCGGCGCGGGCGCGGCGGCCCTCGCGCTCGCTCAGGCAGGCGTCGAGGTCGTGGGCGTGGATCGCTCTCCGCAGATGCTCGCCATCGCGCGCGCCAAAGCCCGCGACCGGCGCCTCCCTGTAACCTTCGTCCAGGCCGACCTCCGGCGCCTGCCTATTGACGACCATAGCCTAGCGCTGCCTCAAAACGCGCGCCGGTCGTCAGTCGTCGGTCGTCCGTCGTCGTTTGATCTGATCACCTGTCTCTACGACAGCCTGAACTATCTTACGGGCGACGACGACCTGGGCCTGGCGCTGGCGGGCGCGGCGCGGCTGCTGCGGCCCGGCGGTCGCATCGTGTTCGATCTGAACACCGAGCACGAGTTTGAGCGCTGGGACGAGAGCGACCAGCTGATCCACGACGATGGCGGCATACTCGTCTATAATCGGCTCAGCTACGCGCCAGACGAGTGGCTGGCGCGTGGCAGCATCGTCTGGTTCGTGCGCGAGGGCGAGCGCTGGTGGCGCGGCGAGGAGCTGCACACCGAGCGCGCCTGGTCCGACGCCGAGGTCAGCGCAGCCCTCGCTGGCGCCGGGCTGCGCCTGCTCGCTCGCCACACCCCGCTCTGGCAACCCGCCCCCGCCGACGCGCCGCGTGTGGTGTACGAGGCGACGCACACAGCGTAGGGGCGCCGTATACGGCGCCCCTACGCGAATTCCTCGTGGGCGCCCCTCCACGATGGGCTAGGTGCCCTTAGGCTCCACCTGCCCCTTGCGGGTCGAAGAGGCTACGATGCCCGCCTTGTCGCCGGCGAAGTCCCAGTAGCCGCCTTGCAGATCCTCTGCGGAGTCGCCGATGGGCGCGCCAGCTGCTAGCGGCAGGGCGCCGGAGTTTGTGGCGCCGCCCGCAACCAGCGGTGCGGCGGCACCGGCGGTGAGCCCGCCAAGTGCTGCGGAAGGCCCGCCCTGGCCGACAATCGCGTTCGCCGTCAGATCTTTGCTGCGGTCGGTGATCTCGCCGCCGTCCGCGCGATTCGTCCTATCGGTGCGCTCGTCGTCCTGCGCGGGCGTGTCGTGCTCCACATCGCGCTCAGCGTGATCGATGTAGCGGATGCGCCCGGCGTCCAGCTGCTGCCGCATGATCTGCTCGGCCTCGTCGTGGTCCACATGCATCTCGGCGGCGATCACGCGCACAATCTCGTCGCGCCCCGCGTCCATCCCGCTGCGATAGTGCATGCCGAGACGGTCGCGCAGGATCTCCACCACATCGTGCTCCTGATGCTCGGTCATAGCGTCCTCCTCTTCAAAGCGCGTCGTCGCGCCGCGAGTAGCCCTGCCACGCTATGAGCAATGGCCGTGCCAGAAGGTCACTTGTAGCCGAGCGCGGCGAGAAAGCGCTCCGCGATCAGGGCGTGGCCCTGGGCGTTCGCGTGGATGTCGCCGAAGAGGATGAAGGTGTGGGTGTAGAAGCGCCCGCCCTCGAAGGCCGGGTAGACCTCGGCAACGGCCACGCCGCGCCGCGCCGCCTCCTCGCGGATGGCCATGTTCAGCTGCTCCACCCAGTAGCCGTCGCCGCCCAACACGCTGGCATCGCCGCCATATGGGTTGTAGTAGGTCATGATCGCGATATCGGCCTGGGGGCCTGCGGCGCGGCGCAGCTCGTCGAGGGTGCGGGCGATATTGCGGCGGGCCGCGTCAACGGACGCTTGGCGCTCGGCCGGGCTGGCCCGCTCTACATTGCGTAGATCGTTCCCGCCAATGTCGAGCGTGATCGGGCTCACGCTGCGGCCCGCGCGCCGTGCGGCGCCGATCAGCTCCACGGCGCGGGGCAGCTGCCCTGCCAGCAGCGAGCCGCTCGTCTCGCCGGGCACAGCGATGTTCACCAGCTCGGGCGTGCCGGGGGCGATGCCGGTCTGGATCAACGCGGGGTAGCTCTGGGTTGTGCGGTCGTCGAGGCGAAAGCCCCAGGCGAGCGAGTCGCCGAGGGCCAGGTAGATCGCGCCGGGGCCTTGTGGGGCGTAGACGCGCGGCTGCCGCGTTGCCCAAAATGCGCCAGCGAGGCCGAGCAGCAGGGCGAGGGCGGCGGTGAGCAGGAGTAGTGTGCGTCGCATAGTATGTGTGGGGGTGGGCCGTTAGGTGGCAATGAGAAAGCCCCTGCAATGCAGGGGCTTTCTCAGAAGAAAAGGGGTCGCCGGTTAGTGAGACCTAGAGGGCCGCACCAGCGGCGACGCCCATACGGATACTGTCACTCATGGGCATCACCTCCTTTGTGCCTGAACGGCATTTCATAGTTGTAATTGTCCGCCACCAATACTATACCTAAAGCCGCAGACTGTGTCAAGGGCGATTTGGGGCCGCGGAGCTACGACTTTGGGCGGATTCGCTACGGCGTCGTCAGGGTGGGCGTGGGCGTAAGCAGCGGCACCGCAGTGCCGGCCTGCGGCGTGCGCAGCAGCGACGG
>Ga0136636_10000712_pt1 | contig 17999 bp, 9 predicted proteins | sample AntDrymUQ8522106_2_FD_104653 | JGI IMG/M metagenome (GOLD analysis project Ga0136636, IMG submission 104653) | Polar desert sand microbial communities from Dry Valleys, Antarctica - metaG UQ852 (21.06) | ecosystem: Environmental > Terrestrial > Soil > Desert | place: Antarctica: Dry Valley... | reverse complement strand
TCATTAATGGAGGCTTCAAAAGCAAACACTGACTCAGCTCTTACCAGAGGATCATTTTCTTTATCAGCATTAAAGAGATCAGAAAAAGCAGGCGCCAATCCGTATTTTAAATTCCCTGAAGTTCTACCATTATTAATAATGTCTGTAAATATTACCCTTGCTTCAGCATATTTTCCTTGAAAAAGTAAGGCTTTAGCAAACATTGTTGTAGCGGCCCATTTATTGGCTCTGCCAACTGCACCTGGATTTACCGGCAAATTTTTCATGGCAAAATCCAAATCAGCCATTATATTCGTCCATACATCCGCACTGTTAGGTACTTTTGCCGTTGAAGCATTTATTTTTTCATCAACGTAAGGAATTTTATTCCACATTTTTTTAGCTTCAAAATGATAAAACCCCCTTAAAAACCTTGCTTCAGCCAAGATCTGGATTTTATCTGCATCAGCGATATCATTTGTACTGAGTTTTGATGCAATACGAATTGTACCATTGCTGCGGGCAACGCCTTCATATAAAGCTCCCCATTTAATATTGAAGTAATTATTAGTTGGTAAGGCTGCATATTGTTGAATCGGAACAATATCTGCCTGGTCACCGGCATCCGAACCTTTATTAGCCTCTCCACCAACTATACTACCATATACCCAATTGGAACCACCACCTTCCCAACCACTCCCTTTCAATGCGGCATACGCACCTACTAAAAATTGTTGAGCACCCTTTTTACTTTGAGCCTGCTCCTCAGTTAACAAACCAACTGTAGCCTGATTAAGGAACTCCTTTTTACATCCGACTACAAAAAGTAGCAAAATAGATATAACAAGAGTGAAAATTTTGAAATTTTTATTTTTCATGGTCATAATTTTTAAAATTTTTGAATAGTCTGACATATTATTATAATCCCAAGCTTAAACCGACTAGGTACTGCCTGTTAACCGGATAATTTCCGACATCAACACCAAAATTTGTGTCTACACCACTAACTGCGGGATCTGTACCAGTGTATTTTGTTACAGTAAATAAATTTGTTCCTTGTAGAAAGAACCTCAATCTATCAATTCCAATTCTCTTTAATGTTGATGCCGGTAAAGTATAGCCAAACTTCACACTTCTTAACCTAAAGTAACTACCATTTTCGATGTAATAAGAATTTAATACTCCATTGGTGCTAAAATTTGAAACGTTTTCAACTATAGGTACTTTTGCATCGGTGTTATTAGGCGTCCATGCATCCAATATCCTGCTTGACTTGGCAATACCTGCAAATGACGGATAAAAATCGGTAAACCATCTTGAGAAATTTAATACATCTCCACCTGCTACTCCATAGAATAAAGCTTCAAAGTCAAAATTGCGATAAATTAATCTTGTATTAAAACCATAGGTGAAATCCGGGTTAGGATTACCAATGCTTCCTCTGTCAAGATCATTTATTCTACCGTCTCCATTAATATCCGCATATTTAAAGCGGCCAGGAGCAGCTCCATCCTGTGTCGCAGACTTTGTCACATCGGCAGCATCACTAAATAATCCTAAAACTTTGTAACCAAAAAAGGTAGACACAGGTTCTCCAACCGGATTACGAACAATACCTCCGCCAATCCTGTTGGTAAATCCTACATCAAAAAATGTTCTGCTGTCTGAAATTTTAGTGATCTCATTTTTATATTTTGTGAAAATAAAGTCACTTTCATAACGTAAATTTCTCGATTTCCCTTTGTAGGTAATCATCAGGTCAATGCCGCTATTCTTCATCGATCCTATATTAATAAATGGCGGTGCCGCAGCTCCTAAAGTAGCTGGCAAGGCATCGCGAAAAAGCAAATCCTTTGTTTTGCGTGTGTAAATATCAAAAATGACATCTAATTTATTTTTCAATAATGTACCATCAAAGCCTAAATTAATGGTAGTATTTTCTTCCCACTTTGCGTTGGGATTACCAATACCTGTTAAGGCTATCCCCGAAACAATAGATGAATTTGCACCACTAATATCATATCCAAAATTAGGAGTAGATCCTGCTGTATTGTTGATATTATTTGGACTAATTCGGGAATTACCCATTTTACCCCAGCCACCACGAATTTTTAGTTCATTTAACCAGGTAGCATTTTTCATAAAATTCTCCTGTGTTATACGCCATCCCGCTGTAACTGCAGGGAATATACCGTAGGGATCATTCGCTCCAAATACAGAAGCCCCATCTCTCCTTAAAGTACCACTAAACAAATACCTATCATCATAATTATAATCTACTTTACCAAACTGCGAGAAGAATTTCACAAAAGGATTACCACCACTTCTAACGTCCCTGCCACTTGCAACAGTATTAGTAATGGTAAGATATGATTGATTAATAGTAAATGGATTTAAACCATTTCCATTTAACGATCTGAAATATCCATCAGCTATAGATTCTATTCCTCCTATAAAATTTACATTGTGTTTGCCAAAATCCTGGCTATAACGAACAGTATTGGTCAAGGTCCATCCACCAAAATTACCGGCACCTTCACCAAATGTATAGCTACCAACATTTTCTGAATTTTCGTAGGTTCTGTAGTTGAGGAACCTATTTTGAAAGAAACCAAAATTTCCTCCAAAGCTAGATCTAAAAGTAAAATGCTTTAAAAAGTCTACTTCTCCGTAAAAATTTCCAAAAATACCTGAACTGAACCCTCTATTGCCTTGGGTACGAGTTCTGGCGGCAATTGGGTTTCTTGAGTTGTTAAAACCTTTGGCGGTAGTACCTGCAAAACCGCCACCTTCATCATATACCGGCAGAAGAGGATTTATAGTCAATGCAAACAAGATATCATTTTCACCTGCAGGACCTCCAATATTTGGATTTTCCCTATAAGTAAACTGGAAATTTTGACCAAAACGTATAAAATCTTTTACTTTAAATTCAGTATTTATCCGAAATGAATATCGCTTAATATTGGTATTAATTACGGCTCCCTGTTCATTATAGTAACTCATACCCGCATAGTATTTTGCACTTTCATTACCACCACTCATTGATAGGGTATGATTTTGAAGTGGGCGGGTGTCGGTTAGAGCACCATACCAATCTGTTCCCGCTTTATTAGCTTTGATAACCTGGTAAATAGACCCTTTATCAAAATTTACGTTGAATTTAGTTGGGTCAAGCCGGGGATCGCTAGCAGATAATCCGGATAAACCCTGATCGTCGCCTACTTTTAGATAATCAGGTAATACTGGTGTAGCGCCTGCACCATATTGAGGGTGTGTTAGGGTTTGATTCGCATTTTTCAACGCAGTCCATGTCATATCAGCTTGTTGCTGGGGGGTAAGCAAATCAAGACCTTTTCCCGGTACCGTTAAACCATAACTAACATCATAGTTAACTCTTAGGCCCCTTGTTGCCCTGCCTTTTTTAGTAGTAACCAATATTACTCCGGCTGAAGCCCTTGAACCATAAATAGAAGCAGAACCTGCATCCTTTAAGATCGTGGTGGACTCAATATCGTTTCCATTGAGGAAATCAATATTAGTTGTTGGGATTCCATCAACTACATACAAAGGGTCATTACCAGAGAAAGATCCAAATCCGCGGATCCTGACCTGGCTTACGGTTCCTGGCTGACCGGAGGTGATAACCGTCAACCCGGGCACCCTACCCTGAAATTGTTGTTCAACGTTTCCTGTTTGAATTGTAGCAAGTTGCTCACCTTTTACAGTTGAAACCGCACCTACAATATTTTTTCGTTGCTGGCCACTATACCCAGTTACGATAACCTCACTTAACCCCGACACATCCGCCTCTATTGAAACTGAGAAATAAGTTTGAGTACCAACAGTAATTTCTTTGTTTTTGAATCCAATGGAAGACACATCAAACGTGTTTTTTCCCGCAGGTATCATAAGCGAGAATGTGCCGTCGGCTTCAGACAGGACACCAATGGCAGTACCCTTTACTTGTACTGTAGCGCCGTTAATTGGCTGTCCCTCAGCTCCGACAACTTTTCCGGTAATTCTTTTTTGGGCGAATAAATTACCTGATAGGAGAATAAATAGCAAAGAACAGAATACTGCCCTTGCGAGAAGGTTTGTTTTTTTTGACATAAGCAGTGTAATCGTTTGATGTGATAAAATTGAAAGTAGAAATAAATGTAAAGATTTTTTTAAAATTATCGAAATTTTTTTAACATATTTTTTACATATTTTTTAAACCGGTGTTTTAGAGTACCAGTCGTTTGGACGAAGCTAAGTCAGATTTGAGTTTTAAGTAAATCAGAAAAGAGTTTCACACCACAGGCTTCTTTTGGGCGGTACAGACATTTTTAGCACATCGCTTCAGATAAAGCAACTAATTGTAAAGCAGTGATTCTTAAAGAACGAACATTCACTAACAGTTAATGAATCAAACTTTTTGTTGTTCCTGGCCTATGCCAAATGCGACTCAATTAATTTTTTACGAATTCTAAGATTGACGATTTAGATATTCATTTCCTACATACCGCAATTAGGCAACGTCGATGAATTCGTGTTACATCTTAAGACTCAAATTCAGCACAGACTTTTCTAAAATAGTTTATAGTAGAATACGGTTGAAGGAAACTCTAATAATGGTGTGCGAATTAGTTAAACCATAGGTATATTAATTACACAAAAAACTAAATAGATTAAAGCTGGCTTATGGTATGCGGAGGTAAATAAACACCTTTAGCTAAACTGTAAAAAGCTCATGGCTGTTTATCATTAAGAAAAACTTAAGGCTATCCTTTATCAGTAAATTCCTTTTCTGTCCATATTCAAAAATCCCCTTTTCAAGTATTATTTTCCTTTAGAGAAACAAACCTACGTTTCTGAGTTAATGTTGCTGTTGGTATATGCAGGCAGTGTGCTTTGTCCGGGCTTTAAAAACGAAGGTCCTGAATCGCACCCGGGAAAATCAAACAGTTCGTATGCTGGTGCAGACGCATGTTGCAAATGCCACGAAGATATTTATGATAGTTTTATCAGTACGGCACATCACCTCACTTCGAGCCCAGGCTCGGCAACTTTTATCAAGGATAATTTCGATAGCGGGCACAATCGTTTTTTTTACCCGGTTATCCTACCGTTATGCCTAAGTTTACAAGGCCATTCCCGATAGATTCCTTGAATGCCATGGCTCTAATGCCAGGTAGAGGATGCAGGAAACAATATCAATTACATTGATAAAAAATCGATCATTTACAGAATAGATTGCGAGCCATGCCATGGCCCTGCTTCAGACAATATTGCATTCCATAAAGATCATCCGGTTGAAAAAAATGCCAGATTCATTTTGAACCAACGAACTATGAGCCGGCAGCAAAGCCTTGATGTCTGAAGGCTTTGCCATTCAAATATTAATTAGGCTTCTAAACCAATTTTTTCTTTCAAAGCCGGAGACAGCCTGGATGATTTTCCAAACCAATTTATAATATCGACAGTGCGGCAACACTAGATATACATGGCAACCAATATGGATTGATCACTTCCCAGCAAGTGTTTTATAAAGAGTTCCCAAATGACTTGTTCCTCCAGTCACATCGTTCACAAAACAAAATTAAACCAGCCTGCGATTTTTTCTCAGCGTTGCATCGCCTGTCAAAATTCCAACACCCGGGCAGAATGTACTATACAACCAGCTAAAGGAATGCTTTTAAGCCAAAACTGTATTGATTGTCATATGCCATCTTTGACATCTAAGGCAATATTTTTGCAGGTAGGAAACGCATTCAAATCATCTGCAGATTCCGTACGCACCAACCGTGTAGCGATATACGCGGAATGATCCAAACGGGTTCTAAAACAGTTTAATAAGAAGTGATGCAACCAACGGTGGGCGAGCCATTCATAATATATAAGGCATTCAATTCTTAAAAAATGTATCTCAACAGCCGACAATAAATCGATTAAACCTCCTATTCTTTCCCAGAATGTCTTGTATTAAAAAAAGAAACCCCACATAAAAATGAGGGGCCTTTACGATTGTCTTTTAATTTGAAAACGCAGCTGAATTGGTTTAAAGTAATTAATTAAAACCTGTAGATAGCTGCTACTAAAGCTGTTGCGGTTGATTTTGTCAGTGATCCATTATTTTTTGTAAATATTTGGCCCTGGGCAGATTCAAATCTTAATTCCGGAACCAGTGTAAAAGGGCCAACCTTACAATTCAATGATAAAGTATTTGCAAAAATATTTTCAGTGGAAGAAAAATAAATATTTTTGCTGTCGCTGATATATTCACTTCTTAAGGTAAGGCCAATTGTTGATGAAGGATCAACATTCAGATAAACAGCAGCACCTTTCCAGCTTCCACTGGTAACGCCATTATCACGACTTTGAATGGTTCCATTAAAACCAATATTGAATTTGCTACTAACCGATCCTGTTAGTACCAAATCATATTGGCTCAGACTTTCCAAACCTCCTGGAATAGCTTGGCTTTCAGATCCAAAAGAGCCCACATAATTGAAGAACGCTTTTAATTTCCCATTGGATGAACCTGCACTAATTTGTCCGATTAAACTCTTTGTAGCAATGGTAGAAGTAGACTGATCGGTATAGTTGGTTACACCCAGCATGAATCCCACGGGACCTGCTGTTACATCCATTTTTACACCGGTGTGAAAGAACGGACCGTTGGTAAACATGTATGACATACTATAGTTTCTGTTGAGCGGAGCATCCAGTAATTCGTACCCTACATGAGTTCCAAATTTACCCATAGTAAACTTAACCTTGCTGGAAGCTGCATAGGTAATATACATTTGCTTAATATTTGAAAGCGAAACGAAATTATTTTTACCAGCTGTTACGCCATCATTATAAGAAAATTCTTCGGCCCTGCGGCCAAAACCAAGATCAATAGTACCTGTTACTTTTCCTGCCAAGGCAGATGCATCAATTCTTACAGATGCCATACCCAACTCAAAAGATTTTTGTGAATTTGTAAAACTGGTATAGTTATTATAATTATTACCAAGCTTATTATTGTTGGCAAAATTATACCTGTAATAACCATCCAGGCTTCCGGAAACCGTTACCGATTTTGTGGAGTCCTGTGCAATAATACCAGTTAATAAAGCGAGTGTAATTACCGCTGTTGCAAAAAATTTTTTTCTCATTTTAAAAGTTTTTGTTTTTGATAAATAGGTTAACAACTACAGGTATGAATACCAGTATTAATTTTATAGCAGCGGCAACGTTACGATATGGGGAAGAACAAGAACTGAAAAAAGATTTACCCTTTACCAGTTCTTGCTTTAGAATAGCAATAAAAATACACCAGGGCCAAAGGAAGACTTATTGTAAGCCCTGGTGTTTATTCAATTAGACATTATCTTTTTCATGGATGGTACCGCCGTTATTCACCAGTAGCGTTCCCTGTAAATATTTTTCATCATGCTGAGAAGCATCTAAACCTTCTTCTTCATCAGCCGCACTTACACGAATTGGTAAAACAAAGTTGATGAACTTGAAAATAAGGAAAGAAACGGTGAAGCTATATAGAACCACAATTGCCATCGCTTTTGCCTGAGTTAAAAAGAAAGAGAAGTTACCATAAGCCCAACCATTCGGACCATCTTTAATACCATGTACTACCTGGCTTGCAAAAACACCCGTTAACAGCATACCAACCATACCACCAATACCATGGCAAGGAAATACATCCAACGTATCATCCAATCGTGATTTTTGTTTGATACCAACTGCAATATTGGACACAAGCGCACCAATTACACCTATGATGATACTTTGCGGAATACCTACAAAACCAGCACCCGGGGTAATTGCCACCAGACCTACTACGGCACCGATACAAAATCCCAGCACAGATGGTTTCTTACCCTTCAATATATCAAAGAACATCCAAGCCAACCCTGCAGCGGCTGCTGCTGTATTGGTTGTACCAAAAGCATTTACTGCAAGTGGCGTAGCTCCTACTGCAGAACCCGCATTGAAACCAAACCAGCCAAACCAAAGCAAACCAGTACCAATCAATACATATGGAACGTTTGCTGGTGGAATTTCAGCCCTTTCTTCATGTGATTTACGACGCTTTAAAACCAACGCACCTGCAAGCGCTGCACAACCTGCAGTAATATGAACAACGGTACCACCGGCAAAATCCCAGGCACCCATTTTTGCAAGGAACCCATTTGGATGCCAGCTCCAATGAGCAACTGGTGCATATACCAACAAACTAAATAAAACAATAAAAACTACATAAGATGTAAAGCGGATACGTTCTGCAACGGCTCCAACTACTAATCCTGGAGTGATGATTGCGAACATCAATTGAAACAATGAAAATAAGGTAAGCGGCATTGTATTGGCTAAAGGCCAGGCCGCATGAGATTTTACACCCTGATAAAAAAGAAAGGTTCTCGGATCGCCAATAAAGCCACCCAGCGAATCCCCAAAACTTAAACTAAAACCAACTACAATCCACAAAACACCGACTATACCAGCAGCTACCACACTTTTAATCATTGTAGAAATCACATTCTTACGGTTAACCATACCGCCATAAAAGAATGCAAGTCCTGGAGTCATTAAAAAAACAAGTGCTGTTGAAATAAGCACCCATACCATATCAGAGGTGTTGTATGCCGGATCATTGGGACCGGGAACGTAATCTGCTTCAGGCTTGATAAAGGCCGCTGCTATCGCTAGCACAATTAATACCGCAAATGGTATAACTGATTTTGTTGAAAGTCTTCTCATTCGAAATTTTTTTAAGGTTTAAAAAGATAAATAAAAGAAATTATATTTTATTTGCATATAAAATTAACTGAGTAAAAATAACAATTTTTAAGATTAAAAATACAATTATAGAATATTTTATTTAACGTAATGTGTATAACGGTATCTAACTTTAATTAGAAATCTGTAGATATTATTTATTTTTTATGCAAAAAACTATACAGAATGTGGATAAATAGCTATTAAACGATATTTGATTTAATTGGCTATTTTTGGCCGAACTCTCTTACCAAAGTATTTATTTTATCATTTTTATAAAAATATGTTTTTTTAAAATTTCATAAAATTCTCAACATTTCAATATTTCAATCTGAATACACGTGGAATCCCGACCAGCTTACCATCAAATTTTCGCACTAATTTATAAATAGGATTAGCAGTTTTTTTGCAATGGTAAGTCCCGCACTAATCAGGTAGATGATAAAAAAAATCCCAGGAAATAAACGATTGAAACAATTTTGGGAACGATTAGATGGTTGGTTCGTTGGATGCTACTCAACCTATCAGGCTAGAGAGAAAACTGTTTATTCCATTAAAGAAGTCGCCTATCTCAATGAGAATATTATTTTATGATGGTCGCAACGCAATCAAAATTTCCAACTTTAGCGAATCCTGATAACAAAATCTGCCATTTAGCAAATGAAAGTGAGTGTTATGATCATAGCTATTTTATAAAAGGAGAAACGGCGGAATACTTTATAGTTGAATACCCGGAAGCAATAAATGGAAATAGAAGAAAAAAAAGGGGTAAAACTTAAAGTCTTACCCCGTTAATCGAATATTATGAGATATAATAGAATAGTCAACCAGAAACAATTGCTGGTTAAGACAACCTGATTACTTAAAGATATCTTCCAATTGCATTGCCGTCGGCTGTTTCCAATAGTGAATGCCCCATTAAAAATTCATCCACCTTTTGAGCACAATCTCTACCTTCTTTGATGGCCCATACCACCAACGATTGCCCTCTGCGCATATCACCCGCCACAAAAACCCTGGAGATATTGGATTGGTAATTCTTTTCTGTTGCCCTTACATTACCTCTTTCATCCAATTCAATTTCCAGCTCGTTTACCAAACCTTCGTGCTGTGGATGAATAAATCCCATTGCCAATAAAGCCAATTCGCAGGGAACTTTTCTTTCGCTACCCTTAATTTCTACGAATTGAGCAGGCCTGTTATCAACAATCTTCCATTCCAGATCAACCAATATCAATGCTTTTAGATTTCCCTTTTCATCACCAATAAACTCCTTGGTGGCTATAGCCCATTTTCTGTCGCAGCCTTCTTCATGAGATGAAGTTGTTTTAAGCACCATCGGATAAGTTGGCCATGGCATGTAATCACTTCTTTGGACTGGTGGCTTTGGCATTAACTCAAACTGCATTACAGAAGCCGCCTTTTGCCTGTTGGAAGTACCTACGCAATCGCTTCCTGTATCGCCACCACCTATCACGATCACATTCTTACCTGTAGCAAAAATATCTATTTCGGAAAAAGAAATATCCTTGTTCCTTTTATTTTGTTGCCTTAAAAATTCCATGGCATAGTTAACCCCATTCAAATGTCTACCAGGAATATCCAAATTTCTTGGAATCGTGCTACCGCCAGCCAATACGATTGACTGGTATTCCCTTAGCAAATCACTAATGCTGATATCTACGCCCACATTGGCATTGCATTTAAAAACAACCCCTTCTTCTTCCATCAATTTAATTCTCCGGTCAATTACCCATTTTTCCAGCTTGAAATCGGGAATACCATATCGCAGTAAACCTCCCGGCTGATCATCTCTTTCAAAAACAGTCACGGTATGTCCTGCAAAGTTTAGCTGTTGTGCAGCCGCCAATCCTGCCGGACCGCTTCCAACCACTGCTACTTTCTTACCAGTTCTTGCAATTTGCTTATCCGCCTGCACATATCCCTTATCAAATGCAATTTCTATGATATGTTTTTCAATTTCTTCAATGGCAATCGCTGGCTGGTTGATGCCCAACACACAGGCTGTTTCGCAGGGTGCAGGACAAATTCTTCCGGTAAATTCTGGAAAGTTATTGGTAGAAGATAATATTTCGTACGCCTCTTTCCAGCTTTTACGATAGACGGCATCATTGAATTCGGGAATCACATTGCCAAGCGGGCAGCCGTTGTGACAAAAAGGAATGCCGCAATCCATGCATCGTGCAGACTGTTGGTTTAATTTTTCGTCCGTATATCTCTCAATGAATTCATTGTAATCGTTTACCCGCTCTTCGGGTAAGCGCTTCAAAGGGAGTTCCCTGTTAAATTCTAAAAAACCTGTTGGTTTGCCCATAGATACTTTGCCTCTCAAACGAGAGAATTTTTTTAAAGTAAATAATATTTTTAATTGTCCGATTGATATTAAGAATACACTGAAAACTTATTTATTAAACTCCCCTTTCAATGCACCAGCTTGCTTTTGCAATACTTTCTTGTAATCCTTTGGAAACACTTTTACAAAATTTTTCAATTGGTTTTCAAAATCTTCCAACACAAATTTTGCAACATTGCTATTGGTATAATTATAATGATCGCTGATCATCCTGAACAAATCATCCTTATCATCTTCACCAACCGGATCTAAATCAACCATCTCTTTATTACATTGGATATGGAAACTGCCTTTTACGTCATATACATAAGCAATACCTCCACTCATACCTGCGGCAAAATTCCTTCCGGTGTCGCCGAGTATTACCACTTTTCCGCCCGTCATATATTCGCAACCGTGATCGCCAACACCTTCCACAACTGCGGTGGCGCCAGAGTTACGAACGGCAAAACGTTCACCAGCCTTTCCTCTCACATAAGATTCACCTGAAGTTGCTCCGTAGAATGCAACGTTACCAATGATGATATTATCTTCCGGAACAAAACTTGCCATGGCAGAAGGATACACAATCAATTTGGCGCCGCTTAAGCCCTTACCAAAATAATCATTTGCATCACCTTCCAGTTCCAGCGTAACACCTTTGGTATTGAATGCGCCAAAACTTTGTCCGGCTGTTCCGGTAAATTTAAAGTGAATGGTATCTTCCGGTAATCCTGCAGCCTGGTATTTCTTCGAAATTTCATTTGACAGGATGGTACCAGTAGTTCTATCAATATTTTTAATATCGAAAGAAGCAGTTACTTTTTTCCGCTCCTCTAATGCAGGTTTAGCAGCGGCAAGTAACTTCCAATCAAGCACATTTTCCATCTCGTGATCCTGGCTTTCAGTATTGTATAAACCGGTATAAATAGAAGCAGGCTCTTTGTACAGAATTGGCGACAGATCTAATTTGCCATATTTCCAATGATCGATATCTTCCCTCATTTCCAAACAATCAACCTGTCCTACCATTTCATTCACCGTACGGAAACCAAGCTGTGCCATAATCTCTCTTAACTCTTCCGTTAAAAACTTAAACAGGTTCACTACATAATCTGCATCACCGGTGAAACGATCACGCAATCTTTTATCCTGGGTGGCAACACCAACCGGGCAGGTATTCAAATGACATTTACGCATCATAATACAACCTTCGGTAACCAGTGCTGCTGTTGCAACGCCCCATTCTTCTGCTCCCAATAAAGTGGCGATGGCGATATCCTTTCCTGTTTTAAGTTGACCATCAGTTTGCAATACGACCCTGCTGCGCAATTTATTTTTTACCAGAGTTTGATGTGCTTCTGCTAATCCTAATTCCCACGGTAATCCTGCATGTTTAATTGAACTTACGGGTGATGCACCTGTACCACCATCAAAACCTGCTATCAATACAACATCTGCTTTTGCTTTGGCAACACCCGCTGCAATGGTACCCACACCTGCTTTGGAAACCAGTTTTACATTGATTCTTGCGGCCCGGTTGGCATTTTTTAAATCAAAAATCAACTGTGCCAAATCTTCTATTGAATAAATATCGTGATGCGGGGGCGGTGAAATTAATCCAACACCTGGCGTTGCGTGGCGAACCCTTCCAATCCAGTCATCTACTTTATGACCCGGTAATTGTCCACCTTCACCTGGCTTTGCACCTTGGGCCATCTTTATCTGCAGCTCATCTGCCTGCGTTAAATAATTGCTGGTAACGCCAAATCTTGCAGATGCCACCTGCTTGATAGCGCTCCTCATAGAATCTCCATTTGGCAAAGGTTCAAAACGCATTTCATCTTCGCCCCCTTCGCCGGTATTGCTTTTGCCACCAAGGCGGTTCATGGCAATTGCAAGTGTGCTATGTGCTTCGTGAGAGATAGAACCAAAGCTCATGGCACCAGTAGCAAATCTTTTATAAATTCCTTCGGCCGGTTCTACTTCATCTATAGAAATAGGTGCACGATATTTATTAAACTGAAACAGACTCCTTAACGTACAGGCTTTTTGTCCCTGTTCATTTACTGTCTTCGAATATTTTTTAAAAGTTGGGTAATCATTCATCCTGGTAGAATACTGCAACAAGTGAATGGTTTGCGGATTGAATAAATGGAACTCGCCTTTACGTTTCCATTGGTATAAACCGCCTACAGGCAAACGATCAACCGGGATATGTTTTTTAGGAAATGCAAAAGCATGTTTGGCCAAAGTTTCTTTTGCAATTTCATCCAGTCCCAACCCCTCGATACGTGAAATAGATCCGGTGAAATATTTATCGACTACTGATTTATTGATACCGAGGATTTCAAAAATCTGAGCTCCCTGGTACGACTGCAAAGTAGAGATTCCCATTTTAGAGAATACTTTCAGCAATCCATCATTTACCGCTTTGATATAATTTTTCTTCAATTGCTCCACCTCTAAATCGGTTTGCAATTTTCCGCTGATCTTCATTTCACGGATGGTTGACAAGGCCATATATGGATTGATGGCAGTGGCACCATAGCCCAATAAACAGGCGAAATGATGCACTTCCCAAACACTACCAGATTCAATTACCAGTCCTACACAACCTCTCAAGCCTTTGCGGATCAAATGATGATGCACTGCAGCCGTTGCCAATAAAGAAGGGATCGGCGCATGATCTGAATCCACTGCACGGTCGGTCAAAATCAATACTTCAAAACCATCTTCGGCTGCATCTACCGCATACCGACACAAACGATCCAACGCTTTTTTCATGGAATCCGGCTTTCCATCGGCACGATAATACATCTGCAATGTTTTGGCCTGGAATACACCGGTATCAATACTCCGGATCTTCTCCAACTCGTAGTTAGATAATACCGGATGCTTCAATGCGACCGTGTGACAACTAAATGGATCTTCTTCCAACAGGTTACCATTGTTACCAACAAATGTTGTCAGCGACATTACCAATCTTTCACGAATAGGATCTATTGGCGGATTGGTAACTTGTGCAAATAACTGTTTAAAATATGAGGTTAAATGCTGCGGCTCATCACTTAAAACTGCCAACGGAACATCCGTACCCATGGAACCAATTGGCTCCTTCCCATCCAATGCCATTGGGGCAATGATTTCTTCCAGATCTTCTGTGGTGTAACCAAATACTTTTTGATATTTAAAAATCTGATCACTTTCCAGGTGTGTAAACATTACCCTAGGTTCAGGTAATTCTTCCAGCCTGATTTTATATTTATTCAACCAATCGCCATAAGGTTTTTGTGAGCAAATGGTACTTTTCAATTCGTCATCGCTGATGATTCTACCCTGCTCCATGTCTACTACAAACATTTTACCTGGCTGCAATCTTCCTTTTTCAATGATAATAGAAGGATCAACTGGTAATGCGCCCGTTTCAGATGCCATGATTACACGGTCATCGTTGGTAACACAATAACGGGATGGCCTAAGACCATTACGGTCAAGCGTGGCACCAATTATTTTACCATCAGTAAATGAAATAGAAGCTGGTCCATCCCATGGTTCCATCATAGAAGCATGGAATTCATAAAACGCTTTTTTTACCGGATCCATCATATCGTCTCCATCCCATGCTTCAGGAATCAGCATCATCATTACATGCGGTAACGAACGGCCAGTAAGCGTCAACAATTCAATCATATTATCCAGGCAAGCAGAATCGGATTGTACCCCGTTAACTACCGGCAATAACATCTCCATTTCTTCTTTACTAAAGAAAGCAGACACAAAACCTTTTTCGCTAGCTTTTAACCAATTAAGGTTTCCCTGTAAAGTATTGATCTCTCCATTGTGCGCAATGTAACGGAATGGCTGGGCCAGTTTCCAGGAAGGAAACGTATTGGTTGCAAAACGGGAATGCACCAATCCAAAAGCTGATACTACCCTTTTATTATTTAAGTCAGGGAAATAATTGCGAACCTGGCGGCTGGTCAATTGCCCTTTATAAACTACTGTTTTGAAAGAGAGGGATGCTACATAAAAACCAATGGCATCTTTGCGTACCGTATTATCAATGGTATGAGTTGCATATTTGCGCAACACAAATAATTTCCTTTCAAAATCCATCGGGTTGGTAATATGATCCGGACAGGCTACAAAAACCTGTTCCATCACTGGCTCTACCGACAATGCAGTTGGGCCGATATCAAACGTATTAACCGGTACACTACGGTAGGTAATTATTTCAAGTCCCAACTTTTCAGCGGCGCTATTAAAGATATCCCTGCACTCCTCCCGCAATTTTATTTCTTTTGGAAAGAAAATTACACCCACGGCATACTTACCAAAAGAAGGTAAATGAACACCCAACTTTACACATTCATCAAAAAAGAATTCATGTGGTATCTGTAAAAATATACCAGCACCGTCACCGGTATTGGTTTCACAACCACATGCACCCCGGTGCTCCATATTTTCCAAAATGGTCAAAGCATCCGAAATGTGCTGGTGAGATTTGTTGCCTTTAATATTTGCAACAAAGCCAATACCACAGGCGTCATGTTCAAATTGCGGATCGTACAATCCAGGATTCTCTTTCATAATAATTAGTTTTTTGCCCACTGATTACACAAATGTTTCACAGATTTTTTATTCTTTTCATTAGCACCTGTTCACTGTGAAGACGAACAGATTTTAGCATATCGGCAAATTATCTAACAAGCTGCCTTTTAAACGAGGTAGCCAAATACATTATCATTCTTACTGATTGCTGTAAAGTTAATGTGATATTTATTTAAATTTTGCAGCAACGCCTCATAGTCGGCTTTTGATTTCAATTCAATTCCTACCAATGCAGGACCGGTTTCTTTGTTATGCTTTTGCATGTATTCAAACCGGGTAATATCGTCATTGGGGCCAAGTATGTCATTTACAAACTCTTTCAATGCGCCGGGCCTTTGTGCAAAGCGAATTAAAAAATAGTGTTTCAATCCTTCGTATTGCAGGGAACGTTCTTTAATTTCCTGCATCCTGTCAATATCATTGTTTCCGCCGCTTACAATACACACCACATTTTTCCCTTTGATTACATCTGCATAATCATCCAAAGCTGCTATCGACAATGCGCCTGCAGGCTCTACCACAATCGCATCTTCATTGTACAATTTTAAAATAGTGCTACAAACTTTTCCCTCCGGCACCAGGTGCATATCATCCAATGCTTCCCTGCAAATGGGAAATATTATATCCCCCACTCTTTTTACCGAAGCCCCATCAACAAAGCGTTCTATATTTTCAAGCGTAACGGGATGCCCTGCTTTAATGGCTTCCAACATGCTGGGTGCTCCCTCCGGCTCCACACCAACAATGGTAGTTTTTGGAGAAAAGGTTTTAAAGTAAGTGCCCACTCCAGCACTCAACCCACCCCCTCCAACCGGAACAAATAAAAAATCTACTTCCGGTTCATCTTCCAGAATTTCAATGCCCACTGTTCCCTGTCCTTCTGCGATTTTTAAGTCATCAAATGGAGGAATAAAAGTGAGGGCGTTTTCTTCAGTGTATTTTTTTGCAGCGATTGCACAGTCATCAAATGTATCTCCGACCAATTTTACATCAATCCATTCTTCACCAAACATTTTTGTTTGAGTAATTTTTTGATTGGGTGTAATCACCGGCATAAACACCACACCGTGTACTTTAAGCTTTTTACAACTATAAGCAAATCCCTGTGCATGATTTCCTGCACTGGCACAAACAACACCACGCAGCAGTTGTTCAATTGGCAGACTGCTCATCATGTTAAAAGCACCCCGCAGTTTGTAAGAACGAACCACCTGCAGATCCTCCCTTTTCAAAAAAACATTGCACTGGTACTGCCTGCTCAAATTGTGATTGAGCATCAGCGGTGTACGGGTGATAATGCCTTTGAGGCGGGCGGCGGCTGAGAAGAAATCGAGGCCCCGGACCCCTAAAGGGGAGTTACTTGCTGCGTATTCGATGCTCCCGGCCTCTCTCAATAAAAGATCGGGACCTTGTACCAAGGATGTCTGCGAAGCGTATTCGGAGCCCCCGACCCCGCTAGCCAGCGGGGAGGTCTGCGTATCATATGCTAAACCCCCATCCCCGCTAGCCAGCGGGAAGGTCTTCGTACCGTATGCTATTTCTTCTGTAGTGTTCAATTTGTTGTTTACTATTTTTATAAGAGGCTGACGCCCCTCCTGCTATTTCGTGATCCCTTCGTATAACTCCCCGCTGGCTAGCGGGGATGGGGGCGGTTTGGCGGCTTTTATGCCACCGTACTGATCGTTTTCATTTCAGTCATCGCTTGTCTTAATTCGCCACCAATCAATTCAATTGGATGAAAGCGTATTACTTCATTGATTACGATGATTGTTTTATTGTCAACACCGTTATCCTTTCCGTCGTTATAATTTTTACCGATGATATTGGTATCTACCTTCTTCATGAAATCGGCTAGCAAAGGTTTACACGCATGATCAAAAAGGTAACAACCATATTCCGCCGTATCAGAAATTACCCTGTTCATTTCAAACAATTTTTTGCGGGCAATGGTATTTGCAATCAATGGCGTTTCGTGCAAAGATTCGTAGTATGCAGACTCTTCTTTAATGCCTGATTCAACCATGATTTCAAAAGCAAGTTCCACACCTGCTCTTACAAAAGCCACCATCAATAAACCATTGTCAAAATATTCCTGCTCCGCAATTTTAACATCGCCGGCTGGGGTTTTTCAAAGGCAGTTTCGCCGGTTGCGGCTCGCCACGTCAATAAATTTTTATCATTGTTCGCCCAATCTTCCATCATTGTTTTAGAAAATTCGCCGCTCATGATATCGTCCTGGTGCTTTTGAAACAAGGGACGCATGATATCTTTCAACTCTTCGGAT
>Ga0136636_10000711_pt1 | contig 18021 bp, 15 predicted proteins | sample AntDrymUQ8522106_2_FD_104653 | JGI IMG/M metagenome (GOLD analysis project Ga0136636, IMG submission 104653) | Polar desert sand microbial communities from Dry Valleys, Antarctica - metaG UQ852 (21.06) | ecosystem: Environmental > Terrestrial > Soil > Desert | place: Antarctica: Dry Valley... | reverse complement strand
AGCCAAGAGCTAAAGAGCTTTTTAAAAGATGTAGCCACCAACCTACAACCAAAGCCGACCAATGAAGAGGTTTATTTAAGCGTTGATGAGGTGTGTAGTCTTACCAAAAAAGTGCGCTCAACGCTCTGGACGTGGGAAAAAAGAGGGTATTTAATGCCTAAAAGAATGGGTAAAGTACTTCTTTATAAAAAGAGTGATGTACTCGCATTGATGGGAGGTGTAAAGAAATGAAAAACGACCGCACCCCAAAGAGTAACAGCCGTTTAACCAATGGTAAAAGTACTTATTTATCAGATGACAAACAAATATTGAAGCTCTTGTTTGATGGTAAGCCCCGAACTATGCGAATGATTGAAGTAGAAACGGGCGTTCGTGTAAATGTTCAGTGTAGAGGCTTTGCAAGGTTCAAGAAACTAAACCTTACTAAAATAATTTGGTTAGGTGTTTGCCCAATCTCAAAATCCCGAAACGTTCAATTTCACATAATCACATTGCCAGGGAGGGCAAAAGTATGCCAATAGAACCACAATTCGAATTTGATAAATTCCGCATTGGTGTACCCGAAATCAAAAGCGAAGTTAACAGCCTACTAAAGCAAATTGATGAGGCGAAGAGTAACAAAGGTTTATTTATTGTTAAGCCTGCAAGTGATTGGATAGAACAAGCTAAGAACCGCCCAATCCCTCAAATGTTGTTTGGTGAGTTTTGGTTTGAGGGTGAAATATGTATTTTGTTTGCCGACACCAATTTAGGTAAGTCAATTTTAGCCGTGCAAATTGGTAACAGCATAAGCGAGGGCAACCAAATAAGCGGGTTTAAATTAGAAACCCCAAAACAACTAGTGTTATACTTTGATTTTGAGCTATCAGATAAGCAGTTTGAGAATAGGTACTCTATAAAGTTTAAAGACCACTATAATTTTGATAGAAACTTTATTCGCATTGAAATAAACCCCGATGCTATTGTACCCGATGGTAAAAGCTTTGAGGATTTTCTCGAAAGTTCAATAGAGCAAAGTATCATTGAAACTGAATCAAAGGTTTTGATAATTGATAACCTTACTTATCTAAAAACCGAAACCGAAAAGTCAAAGGATGCTTTACCGTTGATGAAACATCTAAAAGCGTTAAAGAATAAATACAACCTATCACTTTTAGTATTAGCACACACGCCCAAAAGAGACCTTTCAAAACCAATAACAAAAAACGATTTGGCGGGTAGTAAGATGCTAATAAACTTTTGTGATAGTTCCTTTTCAATTGGCGAAAGCAATGTAGATAAAAGTTTGAGATACATAAAACAGATTAAGCAAAGAAACACCGAACATATTTACGATTCTGAAAATGTTTGTGTTTGTAAAATTGATAAGCCTCATAACTTTCTGCAATTCGAGTTTGTGGATTTTGGAACAGAGCGGGAACACTTAAAGGAGGTAAGCGATAAGGAGAAGTCGAACATTGAAAGCAGTGTCAAAGATTTATTAACAAGCGACCCAAATTTAACAGCTTATGCAATTTCTAAAAAGCTATGCAAAGATGAAAGTAAATTTAAGAGCCTTAACGTTTCAGTCAATCGAATAGTAAACAAATTAAAGGCAGTTAAACCAATTTAGTAACAATGGTAACAAATGGTAACAATGGTAACACCTGTTACTAATGTTACCAACTGTTACCAATTTAAAAAAGAAATAGTATGAAAATAAGAGTCTTAAAATCTGATGATAAAGAATTAATAAACAAGGTGTTAACCCTTACCCAAATTAGTGAAATGTTGTGGTTTTGTTTAGAATTAAACACCGAGATAATCGACACCGATGAAGAGTTGGGTTTGTTGGATAGCTGGAGCAAAAAAGATAGATGCTTTGAATTTTACAATTTGCGAATATTTTACCAAGAAGAGAGAAGTTTAGTTTTTATTGATGCAGTAAAATATCTACCGTGAGTAACCACCGATTTATATTAGAGCCTTATAAAGGACTTAACAGCCGTTACCTTTGCCCACAATGTAACGACAAAGGCAAATCATTCTCTCGATACATCGACAACGAAACAAACGCCCACGTCAACGCCTCCGTTGGTAAATGCAATAGAGAAAGTAAATGTACTTACCATTATACACCGAAACAGTACTTTGAAGATAACAAAGGTTTTCTAACCGTACCGCCTCATCTTCATAATAATCTATCAACATCAAATAAACAGCTAATAGAACCCACGAAACCGACCTCTTTTATTTCTGATACAATATTTAAAAGCAGTCTAAAGGGTTACGATTCAAACCACTTTGTAACCTATCTATTTAGTCTCTTTGGTTCTGCAGTTACAAGCCAATTAATAAGCCGTTATTTTATTGCAACCTCTAAACATTGGAGCGGCTCAACGGTATTTTGGCAAATAGACACGAAAGGCAAAATAAGAACGGGTAAGATCATGTTATACAACCCCACAACGGGCAAAAGAATAAAAGAGCCTTACAATCACATTCATTGGGTGCACAAAGCCATTAAAGAGCCTTGTTTTGAGTTAAAACAATGTTTGTACGGGCAACATCTGTTAATTGATGATGCGAAACCCGTTGCAGTAGTTGAAAGCGAAAAAACCGCCATTATTTCAAGTGTTTACCTACCTCAATTTATTTGGGTGGCCGTTGGTAGTCTTAATAATTTGAGTGCTGATAAATGCGAAATACTGAAAGGTAGAACTATTGTTTTGTTTCCTGACTTAAACGGCTTTGACAAATGGAGTAATAAAGCAAAAGAACTTTCAAATATTGGGACGGTTATCGTTTCTGATTTACTCGAACTAAGGGCATCCGATGAGGAGCGCAAAAATGGTTTGGATTTGGCCGACTATTTAATGCGTCACAACTACAAAGATTTTGAAGTAAAGCAAACTTACAGCTTCAACCAAGAAGTGACCTTTTGCACAAACAACGAGCTCAATATTTTGCCCGTTAAATTTAAAGGCGAAACAAGGCCTTTAATTCCTAACGCCTCAAATATTTGTGCCGTTAACGCCAATAATTTCATTGTGGTTAAAAAAACTCTTTCACCTAATTTTTATAACAAAATCAAATCTAATTGGGTTGAAGACATTGAACTACTTGAGACCTACTTTGCAACTGCAGTAATACCTAGCTCACCAATAAAGCTAAACCAGTGGAGTACTATTCTTAACGCCTCATCTTTTGTTGATAGTCACTTTCCAATAGTTAAGGCCAACAACGGGAACAGCACCTTTTTACCATACCTGCAACGATTACAAGAGTTCAAAGAATTGTTAGAGTTAATCTAAAGTAGATTGATTCAGAGAAAATAAATTAATATTGATATTATGAAAGGATTAAAAACGGGCGGACGATCTAAAGGCACGCCAAATAAGATTACTCAAGAGATAAGGGAGGCACTTTCTTTAATAGTACAAAAAGAAATAGAAGCCATTGCACCACAGTTAAAAGATTTACCAACAAAAGAAAGATTTGATTTTGTTTCAAAGTTTTTACCCTTTGTTATACCTCGATTAGAAAGTTCGCCTATTGGCGTTGGCGAAATTGATGAAAGAAAGCAACCGCCCCAAATTGTTTTTGTAGGAACTAACACTTATACCAAAGATTAACCACCCTAAAAAGGTGGTTATTTTTCCTATGTATGGCAATGGCTGTGCAAGTAGAAAAAAGAAAGCATCTAAAAGATTATTAATCAATTAGATGCTAATTTGAATTGTACCCAGAGCGGGAATTGAACCCGCACGATCGCAATGATCACAGGATTTTAAGTCCTGCGTGTCTACCAATTCCACCATCTGGGCAGACCATAAATAAAATGGAACTTACGTTCCATTATTACTTGAGCGAAAAACGGGACTCGAACCCGCGACCCCGACCTTGGCAAGGTCGTGCTCTACCAACTGAGCTACTTTCGCATTGTTTTGAAAGCGTTCTCTCAAATGCGATGCAAATATAGAGCTATTTTTGTTTCCCACAAATGTTTCGAGTGATATTTTTCATGACAAGGCATCGAAAATAAGCCTTGTTTCGGGCATTCTAGCAGCACAATCCACTAAATCAAAAACTTATCAATCGATTTATTTTAATCCAATTAAACGTTTAATGTCATTTAATTTATTTAATGCTTCCAAAGGTGTGAGTTGGTTGATGTCGAGAATCGCTATTTCATCACGAATTTGCTTTAATACGGGATCATCGAGCTGAAAAAAACTGAGCTGCATTCCTTCGCGATGTTTTGCTAATTCACCTACGGGTTTTGAAAGTTGGCCTTTGCGATGCGTATCTTCTAATTCTTTAAGAATGGCATCAGCTCTTTTGACAATGCTTTTAGGCATTCCTGCCATTCGGGCAACATGAATACCAAAACTATGGTTGCTTCCACCTCGAACTAATTTGCGTAAGAATATCACTCGATTATCGATTTCTTTTACTGATACATTGAAATTTTTGCATCGTTTGAATGAATTCTCCATCTCATTCATTTCGTGATAGTGCGTTGCAAAAAGAGTTTTAGCCATGCACTTGGGGTTTTCATGTATGTATTCAACAATCGACCATGCAATGGAAATGCCATCGTAAGTGCTAGTTCCTCTACCTAATTCATCAAAAAGAACCAAGCTTTTGGGCGTTATGTTGTTTAGAATGCTTGCTGCTTCATTCATTTCAACCATAAAAGTTGATTCTCCCTGAGATATATTATCTGAAGCTCCTACACGGGTGAAGATTTTATCAACCAATCCAATGTTGGCACTATCGGCAGGAATGAAGCATCCAATTTGAGCCATTAAAACAATTAAAGCTGTTTGGCGCAATAAAGCAGATTTACCTGCCATATTTGGGCCGGTAATGATGATGATTTGCTGTGTTTGATCATCGAGTAATACATCGTTGGGAACATATTCTTCGCCAATTGGTAGTTGACGTTCAATCACAGGATGACGGCCATTTTTTATGTCAATTTTATTGTCATTCGATAGGGTAGGGCGAATGTAGTGGTTTTGCGAAGCGAGCAATGTAAATGCCGTTAAACAATCGAGCTTGGCCAATAATAATGCATTAACCTGAATGGCTGGAATGTAATCGATTAATGATGAAATTAAGCTGTTAAATAAAGATGTTTCGAGACTTAATATTTTTTCCTCAGCGCCTAAAATTTTCGATTCATATATTTTAAGTTCTTCGGTGATATATCTTTCCGCATTAACAAGCGTTTGCTTTCTGATCCATTCAGGTGGTACTTTATCCTTGTGAGTGTTTCGAACTTCGATATAGTATCCAAATACATTGTTAAAACTAATTTTTAAACTAGGTATGCCCGATTCGGTGCTGAGTCGTTCTTGAAGATTGTTCAAATAGTCCTTTCCCGTAAACGATAGTTGCCTTAACTCGTCCAACTCGGCCGAAATACCATGTTTAATTACTCCTCCTTTTCCTACAGCTACAGGAGGGTCGATATTTATTTCATGCTCAATACGTTCTCGAACTAATTTACATTCATTTAGTTGTTCTCCAATTGATTGCAAAGTTAAGTTTGAGGATTGAATGCAGATTTTTTTTATGGGTTCAATGGCAAATAATGCTCGTTTTAATTGCACCATTTCTCGCGGATTAAGGCGCATCGATGATATTTTTGACACCAATCGTTCCAAGTCGCCAATGGTGCGGAGTTCGTCAACAATTAAGTCGCGTGACGATGTATCTTTAAAGAAGCAATCAACCACTTCCAAGCGATCGTTTATTGGGTTGATATCTTTGAGAGGAAGTGCTACCCATCGTTTTAACAGTCGGCTACCCATTGGGCTCACCGTTTTGTCGATGACATCAATTAATGATTTACCACCTTCGGATAATGCTGAGAATAGCTCTAAGTTTCGAATGGTAAATTTATCTAACCAAACATATTTATCTTCGTCAATTCGTGCAATGTTATTTATGTGCGACAGTTGCTGGTGTTCGGTTAAATCTAAATAATGTAAAATTGCTCCAGAGGCAACAATGCCAAAAGGTAGGTTTTGGATCCCAAATCCTTTTAACGAAACAGTATCAAAGTGTTTTAAAAGTCGGTCCTTAGATGAATCAGCTGAGAAAGCCCAGTCGTCAAAGCCATAGGTATAAAATCGTGTGCCAAATTTCTCTTCAAATAATGATCGTTTCCCTTTTTCAAAAAGCACCTCTTTGGGTTTTAATCCTGAAAGCAGTTTTTCCACATATTCAGTGTTTCCTTCCGATACCAAGAATTCGCCTGTTGAGAGATCTAAAAATGCTATTCCACAAGCATTTTTGTCCATATGAACACAGGCTAAGAAATTGTTTTCTTTATGATCTATTATATTGTCGTTAATAGCTAAACCCGGCGTAACCAACTCGGTTACGCCTCGCTTAACGATCGATTTGGTTAGTTTTGGATCTTCCAATTGATCGCAAATAGCAACACGTTGACCCGCACGGACTAATTTAGGTAAATAGGTGTCGAGAGCATGATGAGGGAAACCGGCCAATTCAACAAACGAAGCAGATCCATTGGCTCTGCGAGTTAAAGTTATTCCTAGTATCTCAGAGGTTTTAATTGCATCTTCCGAAAAAGTTTCATAAAAGTCACCAACTCTGAACAACAATATGGCATCGGGATGTTTAGATTTAATTTGATTATACTGTTTCATGAGTGGTGTTTCAACCACATTTTCTATCTTTTGCATTAACCAAGGTTCATTAGTTTATTAAAAACAAAGATAAAAATTAACCTCTTAGCACCTAACCAATTTTTTATAAGTGAGGCGAATCAATCAATTAAAATTGATTTTAAAAGGAGTTGATAAAAGTGTTAAAAAATGTGTATTGCAATAAAAACTTTTGTAATTTTAAAGGAACGCTATAAATTTTCGTTTATGAAATCAGTTATAAGCAATTTGGGGATTTTTATTTTACTCCTTGGGGTAATAGTAGTAGGTGTTTACATGCTAGAGAGTTCTGTTAGCAATACCATGTTAATTGTATCCCTTTTATTAATATTAAGTGGCATTATTGTTTATGTGGCAACCAATCGCATGTACGATCAAGGAGATTAGATTATTTGAATAACTCCATTATTAAGTTCAGGAATTAAATCATATCTATTTTTTTTAAAGCAATAGGTTAAATCTTTTTGGAATCCTTTTTGTGCCAATAGTTGATAATGGTTTCCTTTGCTAGCAAAATTTTGGATATCGTTTTGATGAATTGATGAAAGCGAGGATAATGAAATTGCAAGATCCGAAAGCTTTGATGCAGGTTGATGCTGTTGTAGCAGATTAACCAAATAGCCTGCACATAATGCATCCTCAAGCGTGTAGCTATTGTTTGAGCCCGAACATACCAATGTTATTTTTTCTTCGTGTTTTAGTTCTTGAGCTATTGCATTTGCATTTAGGAACGATGCAATCACTAATCGATTGGCATTTTTTGATCCTTCAATTGCTTTTGTGCCGTTGCTGGTACTCATTACAATGGTTTTATTTGCAACAATCTCTCTGGTATACGAAAAGGGAGAGTTATCCAAATCAAATCCTTTTACTTGAATTGCATCTTCCTCGCCACCTAAAAGGTATTCGGGATATATTTTTTTAAGCGCAAATGCTTTGGCAGGGCTATCGACTGGGATAATGCTTTTAGCTCCATTGGCAAAGGCTGTAAGCATAACACTGGTTGCTCTTAAAACGTCGATTATTGCAACTGCGCTGTTCTCAATTTTCCGTGAATCGATAGCTTTTGCTGATTCAATAATATCTATGTACATATTTTTATTGTTTTTAGAAGGCTAAATAAAAATCTCTCGTAAGCTGCTTGTATTCATTTGTGTAACGATGTCGTGTTTCAGTTTCAATAGTCAGTTCGGAGTAAATGGGTTCATGCGCTTCTTTCGAAACTGAGCATAAGCTTCGATGTGGCTCCTTAGATAGCGTGGGTTTTACACCACACGAGTTAAAAACGGTTAAGCCATATCGTGATAGTTCTTTTTGTAAATTCTGAGCATTTAGTGTGGGTAAAATAAAGCTGAATACTCCCTTTTCGTTTAATAATTTATGGATAGAGTCAGCAAGTTCATCAAATGGAAGAACATTGGTATGTCGTGCAAAAGTGCGCATTTCGAGAGGAGATTTTAATGAGTTCTGAAAAAAGGGTGGATTACATACTATTAAATCATATTTTGAGGAGGTTGTATTGGCATAATCCTGGATCGATTGATTAACACAGTTTAACCGGCTGTTCCATTTTGAGTTTTCGTAATTAAAGCAGGCTTGTTGATAAGCTTGCGATTCTATTTCAACGGAATCAATTTGAGCGACCAAATTGCGTTGTGCCATCATTAGCGCAATTAATCCGGTGCCGCAACCAATATCGAGAATAGATTGCGCATTATCTGCCGGAGCCCATGCGCCTAATAATACGCCATCGGTGCCAACTTTCATGGCTGCCAGTTGTTGATGTACTTTAAACTGCTTAAACTCGAACCAATTATTCGACATACTTGAAATTTTCGAAGATACTCATGCCAAAAAGAGCAAAATCATATTTTATTGGATCTAAAGGATCGAGTAAAATTAAATGATTGCTCACCTCTTCAACCGCTTTCCAATTGTTTTGTTTTAGTGACAATAAACCTAATTGTCTCGACATGTTTGCTGAATGCAAATCCAAAGGCAGTTTAAGTTTTGATGGTGAAATATTTTTCCACAATCCAAAATCAACTCCACAATTATCGTTTCGAACCATCCATCTCAAAAACATATTCAGCCTTTTTGCAGACGATCCTTTTACTACATTGGCAATGTGTTTGGATGCATGAATGTCAATGCCATCTGAAAAAAATGCTGATCTAAAAAGCTCTAAAGCATCAAAGCAATTGGTTTTAAATCCTGATGTAAAAATGGCTTCTAATCCTCCTTTGTTTTTATAGATGTTTTGTAGCGATAAGATGAAGTAAGTTAGATCGTTGCAGTTGAAAGTGCGATATACAAATGAGTTGAGTCTTTGGAAATCTTTATCGGTTGCATGAAGAACAAAATCATAAGGGGCATGATCCAGTAGTTGCATGAGCTTACTTGATGAGCTGATAATGGCCTTCCTGTTTCCCCATGAAATGATGGCAGTTAATAAGCCCGAAATCTCAATATCCTCTTTTTGTTTGAATTGGTGGGGTATTTGAATAGGATCGCTTTCAATAAATTGGGGTTGATTGTAAAACTGCGCTTTGTGATTGAGCAAATCGATTATCTGCGGATTCATTATGGAATAATTAAGCCATCTTGCATGTTAATGATTCGATTAGACATGGATGCCAAATTGTGATCATGCGTAACAATGACAAATGTTTGAGCATATTTATCTCGTAATTGAAGAAAGAGTGATTGGAGTTCGTTTTGATTTTTCGAATCCAAGCTTCCTGTTGGCTCATCTGCAAAAACAACTGCTGGGTCATTTATCAAGGCTCGTGCAACTGCCACACGTTGTTTTTCGCCGCCGCTCAATTCCGATGGTTTGTGGTCGTTACGACCCGAAAGTTGCAAGAATTCGAGTAGCTCATTGGCTTTTTTCAAAGCTTTGGTTTTTGAAATTCCGGCGATAAGTGCGGGGATGATAATGTTTTCGATAGCTGTGAATTCGGGCAGCAGTTGATGGAATTGAAATACAAATCCAATTTGACTGTTTCGGAATCGGGCTAACTGATTTTCGTTTAAATTGTTGATTTTGGTATTATTAATGAATACATCACCTGTTGATGGATTATCCAAAGACCCTAAGATTTGTAATAAGGTGGTTTTCCCAGCACCACTTGGGCCTACAATGCTAACTATTTCACCTGAATTTATTTCTAAATCTATACCTTTCAGTACCTGTAATTCTCCGTACCATTTGGTAATGTTATTGCATTTAATCATTGAGTGAAATAAGAATGTAAGAGTGTAGCTGGGATCAGTTGATGATTGTTAAATATCCATTCCCATATTTATATCTGATGCAGCAGTATCTGTTTCGGATTTTGATTCTGATTCAGTTTTGGTTGAAGGTTTCTTTTGTGCAGTAGAGTTGCGTTTTTTAGTGCTTCTTACTTGAGGTGTCCCATCAACATATTCTTCTTCATTCTGAGCCAATTCGTATGGTTCATAGCCTTTAACAGTCTCATTCATTGACGCAGAAACTTCTTTGGTTTGATTGACAACTTCATCCTTTATATCAACAACTTCAGATTTAATGTCGTTAACATTTAAATTTATCTCTCGCTTGATGTCTTCGGCTGCTTTTTTAAACTCATTCATGCCTTTTCCAAAGGTTCGAGCCAATTCGGGGATTTTATCAGCCCCAAAAAGCAACAAAATAACTAGGATAATAACAATGATCTCGCCCCCTGACATAATGCTTTGATTTAGGCACTAAAAATACAAAAATATAGATAGTAAAAAAATAAAAGCCCCGAATACATTCGAGGCTTTTAACACAAACAACAAGGTTTGTTATGCTTTAACTGCTATCTTTTTCTTTTTTCTCATTACCAAAATGTAGGTAATCGGAGTTGCAATAAAGATAGATGAGTAGGTTCCTACTCCAATACCAATTAACATGGCAAAGATAAATCCGCGAATAACTTCACCACCGAACATGAATATAACCAATAGCACAACTAATGTTGTAAAAGAGGTATTAAATGTACGCGATAGTGTTGCATTAATCGCATCGTTCATGTTATCTATTAAGCTGCGCTTAGGATGTATGTTGTTGTATTCACGAATACGGTCATATACAATTACCGTGTCGTTAATCGAATATCCTACAACGGTTAAAATGGCCGCTATAAAAGTTTGGTCAATCTCCAGCGAAAATGGAGCAATGGAATAAAACATTGAATAAATTCCAAATACAATTGCTACGTCATGGGCTAAAGAAACTAATCCACCCATACCAAATTCCCAGTTGCGGAATCGAACAAAAATATAGAGGAATATACCAATTAACGAAAAGATGATAGCATAACCAGCTTTCGCTTTAATATCTGAAGCGATGGTTGGTCCAACTACTTGAGAACTCATTCTGTAATCGGAAAGAAATTTGTCCAATGAAACCGTTTTATCTGAAATAAAAGGTTTTAATCCATCGTATAGTTTGTTTTCAATAACAGTTGTAACATGCTCCCCTTCTGCATCATTCATGTAGTTAGTTGCAATTCGAACTTGGTTGTCGCTACCAAATGTTTTTACTTCAACCGTTGCTCCGTCAAATGTTTTTACTAATGCTGATTGTATTTGAGTTGATGAGACAGTATTGTCAAATCGAACAACAAAAGTACGTCCACCAGTAAAATCAATGCCTTGTTTTAATCCTCGTACACCTAATGAAATAAGACCTGGTAGAATTATTATTGCCGAAATAATAAAGAAAAGATTGCGTTTCCCTAACCAATCTATTTTTACATTTTGCAAAAAGTTGCGAGTGAATTTAGTATCGAATTTAAGTCCGACTTTTCTTTCAGCCAATCGTTCGTAAATGATACGAGTAATGAAAATTGCTGAAAACATCGATGTTGCAATACCAATCATTAATGTGGTAGCAAAACCTTGTATCGGTCCTGTTCCGAACATATACAAAATAACACCAGTTAAGAATGTAGTAACGTTACCATCAATAATAGCTGAGTAAGCATTTTTATAACCATCACTGATTGCCAAGCGTGTGGCTTTGCCTGATGCAATCTCTTCACGAATACGTTCGTAAATAAGTACGTTTGCATCAACTGCCATACCTATGGTAAGCACAATACCTGCAATACCAGGAAGCGTTAATACTGCTCCAAATGAAGCCATTACACCAAAAATGGCAAACAAGTTGAATACCATTGCAAGATCGGCTACCCATCCAGCACGGAATCCATAAAAGAATACCATATAAGCTAAGATGAAAATAAAAGCCAAAATAAAAGAAGTCATACCTGAATCCACAGCCTCTTTTCCTAACGATGGCCCCACGACTGTATCTTCTACAATTCGAGCTGGAGCAGGCAGTTTACCTGATTTAAGAATGTTTGCTAAATCCTGTGCTTCTTCAACGGAAAAATTTCCTGTTATTGAGCTTCTTCCGCCAGTTATTTCATCCTGAACGGTTGGGAAACTATAAACATAGCCATCTAAAACAATAGCAATGCTTTTTTTGATATTAGCTTTAGTTAAACGTGCCCATGTTTTAGCACCTTCACTATTCATGCTCATGCTTACTTCAAAATCGCCACCTTGACGAGTATCTGCTCTTGCACCAGTTATTACATCTCCTTCCAATGGCGGACGACCATCGTGAGATGATTGCTTGATAGCAACGAGTTGGAATAGTTCCTCATCAGGACCAAGAACTTTATTCGTATAGTATTTTGTCTCTTTTGCTGGAAGTGATTTAATGGTCCAGAACAATTTAAGATCTGCTGGTAGAACATTTTTAACTGCATCGCTTTGTAGAATAGCATTTACACTAGCTGTATCTTTTGATAATGCAACACCAACTGCTGGGTTTTCGCCATTTTGTGATGGTGTTAAAAATGTGAATAAGGATTGAACATTGCTTTTTGACGCATTAATTTCTGTGCTATCCTGTTTCACTTCCGATAATAATGCTACATCATCAGCTTTATCTGTTTCTACAGGAGCAACAGGGGTATTTGCAGCAGCAACGGTTTGTTGCGAAATAGCATCAGCCTGTTTGATTGATTCGAAAATCTCGCTCAAATTATAGGTTTCCCAAAACTCCAAACTAGCAGTTCCTTGTAATAATTTACGTACACGAGCAGGATCTTTAATACCTGGTAATTCAACTAATACACGACCAGCTTTTTCAAGTTTTTGAATATTTGGTTGAGTTACTCCAAAACGGTCGATACGAGTACGTAAAATATTGAATGCGTTATCGATTGCGCTATTGCTTTCGGTACGAATAACAGCTAAAACCTCTTTGTTTGTTTTGGTATAATCGATTTTGCCTTTTAGCTCAACTGTGCTGAAAATAGCCGCTAGTTTTGCGTTGGCATCAATTGATTCAAATTCACGACCAAAAAGAGTGATGAAATCTTCGGTGCTGCTTTTCTCTTTAATTTCTGCCTGACGAAGTGCTTTTTTGAACGTTTCGTCAGTATTGTAATTCGACAAAGCTTTAACAATATCACTAACTTTTACTTCAAGAATAAGGTTCATTCCACCCTTGAGGTCCAATCCAAAGTTGATTTCTTTCTCTTTACACTCCTTGTAAGTGTATTTTTGAAGAAAAAAGAGATTGAAAACTTCTTTGCCTTCGATTGAATCGAGATAATGAGTTTCTTTAAGTTGCATTAATGCCGGATCGCCTTTGGAAACCGAAATTGCATAATCACGCGCATCATTCTCTACACTATAGGTAATGTATGTAAAGATTAGCTGGTAAAAGCTGACTATTGCCAGTAAGATGGCAAACAGCCTGATAGCTCCTTTGTTTTGCATTTGTTAGTCGTTTTTGTAGATATTATTTTTATACTATTTACTTCAAAATTGCGCAAATATATTGTTTTTTTTAATTAAAAGACCTCTCTTTTTAAGGTTGTTTTTAACACTTTTTGAATTAATCACTAATTTCTTCTTAGAATTTAGTTGAAATCGACAACAAAAGTTGAATTAAAATTTAATTTAAGTAGTGCTATTTTGTTAGCTTTTGGTAATTCATTTGAATTTTAAGGAGCAAATTCAAGTTGTTAATTCTTAGTAATTTCCTTAGTAAAGCGAATGGCATAAATCCACTGAATTAATAACATAAAAAATAAAAGTAGCAGAAGAATTGAAATGTAAATGGGTATTGGAAGTGAATGATGACTGGTAAATTGATTCATCCATTTAACAATTATAAACCATGTGGTTGGAATTGCTAAGATGAAACCTATAGCAAGGAAAAAAGCTAGGCGGGACAGAACAAATAACATGTTTTGAAATAAACTGGCACCCATGAGTTGTTGGGTTAATATTTTTTCTTTGTTGATGCAAATAAAAAACTGAATAAGAGAAATAAACCCAATTATCATTGAGAAAAATGCAAAAAGCGACATGATGCCAATAAACAATAATATGCGGTCATCATCTTTGTAAAATTTTTTCTGATGTTGCTCAAAGCTAAAGTAATCCAATGGTTCATCCTTTGCATATTGGTTCCATGTTTTTTTAATGTGTGTTATCGTTTCGTTAGCTGTGTTTGGTTTGTGTTTGACAATAATATATCGATAGAATTTTTCATTTGCAGCCAAAAACATCATAGGCAAATCTTTTTCTTTTCGGTCTTTAGTCATAAAATGATTGATCACTCCTTTGATTTCGAATTTTCTATCGGGTTCGTTCTTCCCTCCAACTATTTCAATGGTATCGCCAATAAGCTTACCCATCTTTGCATCTTCTAATGCTGGCTTATTCACATAAGCACTTAGGCTATCCAATTTTCCGTCTTTATTATTTATATCCGATTGAATATCAATGTTAAAGACTTTGAAAAAATCGTTATCAACAAAATTTAGTTGCCAGAGAAAATAAGGTGAATTAGGGTTGTTTTTTAGTTTAATTGATGTTTGAAAGTAGGTTTCACCCGGTATGTGCGTTGCAATGGCAATTACTTCAATTTCTTGGTTCTCTTTTAGCGAATTTTTGAAATCTGTAATCTGACTTCCAATTGCTTTTCCTCGATTAATTACAATAATATCTTCATAATTGTATCCTGTTGATTCGTTTTTAATGCTATTTAATTGCCAAAACATTGTCACCAGGATGAGAATTAATGCCGTTGAAATGTGCACTTGGATGGATAAAAATACCCCTCTGATGTAATAACCTTTATTTGAAGTTGTTGTTGGATTTTGTGCTTGAGTTGTATTAATTCTGATAAAATAGAATGTGGTGATAATTGCCGAAAATAAAGCGATACCTAACGTAATGCCCAATGCATATACGATATCAAATCCATCGCGAAGGTCTGATATTTCCACACCTAATTGCATGACTTTATTGAAAACAGGGAAGAATATTTCCAATATCACTAATCCTAGTACTAATGATATTAGGCTAATTAGAGCTGATTCAATAATAAGTTGAATTAAAATTGATCTTTTAGATGCACCCATTAAGCGCCTGGTTAACACTTCTTTAATTCGAATGTTAATTCTGGATGTAGATAAGTTGATAAAATTAAGTGATGTTGCAAGTAGTATAATGATGAAAACAAATAATGCGATTTGAAGATATAGTTTTTTCGAATTTGGCTGAATCTCATTGTCGAGTTTTGAGTTTAAGTGTATCGACAAGATGGGTTGTAACATGAAATGAATGACTGAATTGGATTTATTCAGTTTTTCTTGGCCAAAAGCTTCATCTACCTGTAAGTGAAATGCCGTTGGAAGTTGGCTGTTTAATATCGAATCGAAAATTGTGGGATTAATGAATTCCTTTAGTTTTATATAGTTATAGCAATTAAAGTTTAACCAATTGTTTTTAAATTCGTTGAGTGCGGTTGAGTCTTTTTTTTGCAATATCATTTGATCGATGGTGGAGATCGATGCAATAAAATCGAATTTTAAGTGCGATGTGCTTTTAACATCTTCGCAAACTCCAGTTATTTTAAGCTCAGTATCATTTTCGAGTTTTAAATATTTCCCCATGGGATTTACATGGTTGAAATATTTTTGTGCCGTACTTTGAGAAATCACAACGGTATTTGGTTCTAGCAAGGCTTCATTGGGATTGCCTGATAAAAAAGGAATTCTGAAAATTGAAAAGAATGCCGAGTCGGAGTAAAAAAAGTAATCTTCGTTATAAGTGATTTGCTGATAGGTTACTTTTTTCGAAAATCCTTTAATGATTTGAGTTGCACTTTCAATATTTAGAGTATCTTTTTTAATAAATTCTAATAATGGTAGAGGGGATGAAGCTATATGAATAGAATCAGACCCTAAATTACCTGTGCTAACAATTCTATAAATACGATTTGCATCGGGATATTGCGAGTCGAAATTATGCTCAAAACGCATGAACATGACAATCATTAAACTTAGCGAAATGCCGAAAGCTAAACCACTAATGTTAATTAGTGATTGACCCCGAAAAGTCCATATGTTTCGAAGCACGCGCAGTATATGTGTTTTAATGATTTCCATTTTAAACTTAAAGAGTCGGTGCGTTTACTAAATGACCATCGGATAAATAAATACATCTGTCGGCTTTTTGTGCTATAGAGACTGATTGTGTGAAAACGATAATGGTCGTGTTTTGCCGGTTGATCTTCTCAATCATTGTCATAATTTCTTCACTTTCAGATGAATTTAAGCGACTCGTTGGTTCATCTATTAACAACAGTTGTGGGTTAGATACCGTTGCACGAGCAATGGATACCACTTGACGTTGAAGTTGAGTTAATTGTTTAGGCAATAATTTTTTTTTGTGCGTGAGATTGAAATTTTCAAGAATAGTATTAACCATTTTTGATCTCTCATTTTTCGAAATATTCATATAATACAATGGCAATGCAATGTTTTCGCCTATGTCTAAATCTTCAATTAACATATCTTGTTCAAGCGACAAACCAATTAATCCTTTACGATTACTAAGTAATTGTTTGTTCGTAAGGTTCGAGAAGTTTTTATCGCGAAAATGATAATCTCCAGTTGTAGGTTCTTCTAATAAACCTAATATTTTAAATAAGGTGGTTTTCCCCGACCCAGAATTTCCTTGTACACATATGTATTCTCCAATTTCAAAAGTGAGATTTATATGCCTGAGAGCAACCTTTTCAGTTTCTCCATCCACATAATACTTATCAATGTCTGTTAGTCGAATCATACTGTAATTGTTCGTTTTTAGATGCATTAGTGTACGTATTCGAACACTTTAATGGAGTGCTTACTAATGAATAAAATTAAAAAATAAGATTGGCATTATTTTTCAACTTATTGTATATGAGTGTTGTGTTGATGTGTTTGGTAATGATAATCTTTTTGTTATTTACTAAAATGACTCTCATTTTCAACACACTACAAGCATTAGCATCATATTTTATGCCATAGCTTTTAATAGGTTATAAACAACGATCTTACAAATAAGGCATGTAATTTGAAAAAGAGAGTTGTATTTATATGGTTTTTGGTTTTTTGTAGCAATAGTTTTTGCTATTTGCACCTAAATATGAGCAAAAAAATCAAATTGAGCTATACATGCTCAAAATAAGTTATAAATTTGGTATTCTATTAGTTAGATATTAATATTTTGTATTATTATGAATTTTAAAAATGGCAAGATCTTAATTGTTGACGACAATACAGATATTCTTTTTGCCTTGAAGCTTCTACTAAAACCTTATATGGGGTTAGTTACGGTGTCGGATGATCCAACTCAAATACCACGACTATTGGGCGAGGAGACTTATGATGTGATTTTATTAGATATGAATTTCACACGCGATGCTCAATCGGGACAAGAGGGATTCGATTGGTTGGATCGCATTCTAAGAATTGAGCCTCAGTCGGTTGTGTTGTTTTTAACCGCTTATGGTGATGTTGAAAAGTCGGTGAAAGCAATTAAGGCTGGAGCGGTTGATTTTATTTTAAAACCTTGGCAAAACGAAAAGCTTTTAGCCACTGTGTCAGCTGCCATCCAATTAAGACGATCTAAAAATGAGGTGGTAGAATTAAAGAGCAAACAGCGTGAAATGAGTTCGATTAATGATCAGCCATTTACTGATTTTATTGGAACATCGCCTCTAATGAAAAAAGTTTTTAACACCATTCACAAAGTGGCCGGTACCGATGCCAATGTGTTGATTTTAGGTGAAAATGGTACGGGAAAAGAGTTGGTTGCCAGAGCTTTGCATCGCCATAGTCATCGTTCGAATGAACCATTTGTAAGTGTTGATTTGGGTGCCATTAGCGAGTCGTTGTTCGAAAGTGAGTTGTTTGGGCACGTCAAGGGAGCTTTTACTGATGCTAAAGCTGATCGTCCAGGTCGATTT